>WPCJ01020269.1_pt1 | contig 263753 bp, 220 predicted proteins | sample 5399831 | NCBI WGS metagenome assembly WPCJ01 (sample SAMN12869470, study PRJNA574797) | sludge metagenome | isolation source: wastewater treatment of pH10 | place: China:Beijing | collected 2019-05-20 | reverse complement strand
CCCCACGAGGGGGAGGGGGGCTGAAACGCCGTGCCGGGGTGAGGAGAATTCGGGCTTTTCCCAAAGCCGTCACCGGCATCAGGGATGATGCGTGCAAGGGCAGGGGGCGTTCGGCCTCTTGCGGTCTGATGTAACCACTGTCCAGCCGAAGGGGGGCAAGGACATGACACAGCAGGAAGACACATATCAGGCGGCCGGGTTTGGCCAGCCGGTGCCGCGCGGCACGAGGCCTGCCGTTCTGGTGGTCGATTTCACCTACGGCTTCACCGACACCGCCTATCCGACGGCGGCGGATATGAGCGCGCAGATGGCCGCCACAAGGCGGCTGACGGATCTGGCCCGTGCCAAGGGCTTTCCGGTCGTTTACACCACGATTGCCTATCACCCCGGCGAGATTGCCCTGCTGCCCTGGCTGCGCAAGGCGGCCGGCATGGCTGCCCTTCTGGAAGGCAGCCGGCTGGTGGAGATTGACGCGGCAACGGGCATTCAGCCGCAGGACCCGGTGATCACCAAGAAGGGCGCCTCCGCCTTTCATGGCACGGCACTTGCTGGCCTGCTGACCGGGGCAGGTGTGGACACGCTGGTCGTTACCGGTGCCACCACATCGGGCTGCGTGCGTGCTTCCGTGGTGGATGCGGTGCAGAGCGGCTTCAACGTGCTGGTTCCGGCCGATTGCTGCGCCGACCGCGCTGCGGCCCCGCATGTCGCCAACCTTTATGACATGGGCCAGAAATATGCCGATGTGACCGATGCGGCGGACATTGAAAGCTGGCTCACAGGTCTTGCCCCTTCCGGGCGCTGAGCCTGTCACCTGATGTGCTCCGGCGGACGGCCGGGGAACTTGCGGGCGCCGTGCAACGCCCGTTCAAACCGCCGGGTACAAGGCGGAGAAAACAACCCACCAAACTCTAGAGGGAAGTCACCACATGTCGAAAGCTGCTCTATACTTGATAGGCGTGGTCGTCCTCGCCTGCTACGCCATACCCTATACGCTGCTCACCAATGTGGCGGAATGGTATGGCTCGTTCCTGTTCTGGTGCGTGGCGGGTGTTGCCGTCATCGTCCTCAACATTCTGGCGACGTCCAGCTTCGAGGAGGACGAGGCATGAGTGTGACCCTTGTCGTCTGGGGACTGGTGATCTACGTCCTCGCCTCCTTCGTGGTGGCCTATATCTCGCGCTCGGGCGAGTCCGCCAGCATGTCCGAATATTTCATCGGCGGGCGCTCCATGGGCGGCGTGCTGTCGGCGCTGAGCTACTCGGCCACCACCTATTCGGCCTTCATGATGATCGGCCTTGCCGGTCTCACCTTCAAGGGCGGCGTCGGTGCTCTCGGCTTCGAGATCATCTATTTCGCCGGTGTGTCGCTCGTCGCCATCTTCGGCCCGCGCTTCTGGGCGGTGGGCAAGAAATACGGCTTCGTCACGCCCTATGAGATGCTGGGCACGCGTTACGGCAGCCGCTGGGTGGCCGTGGCGGCCGGTCTCGTCAGCCTCGTGTTCCTCATCCCCTATTCGGCCGTTCAGCTGTCGGGCGTGGGTTACCTCCTGTCCGGCATGACCGGCGGCGGCATTCCCTTCCTGTGGGGCGTGGTCATTTCCACGGTGCTGGCCATCATCTTCTCCTATGTGGCCGGTATCCGCTCGGTGATGTGGACGGACAGCCTGCAGGCGCTGATGATGATCGTCGCCTCGGTGCTGGTCTGCGGTCTGGTGCTGATCGAGCTGGGTGGCTTCTCCGGCCTCTTCGGTGCCATTCAGGCCACCAAGCCGGAGCTGCTGCAGGTGCCCGGACCCGGCCTCTTCAGCTTCACCACCTTCCTGGGGCTGACCATTCCGTGGTTCTTCTTCGCCATCTCCAACCCGCAGGTGAGCCAGCGCCTCTATATGCCGGCCTCCCTCAAGGCGCTGCGCCGCATGCTGGTGATCTTCCTGTGCTTCGGCTTCGTCTATACGGTCGTGTCGGTGCTCTGGGGCTTCTCCGCCTTCGTCGCCTTCCCGGAGCTGGAAAAGGGTGACCTTGCCACCTCCACCCTGCTGGCCTCGGATCTCGTGCCGCCGGTTCTGGGCGTCATGGTCATGGTCGGCATTCTGGCGGCTGCCGTTTCCACCATCGACTCGATCCTTCTCACCCTGTCGTCGGTCTTTGCCCGCGATGTGTGGAGCAACGTGACGGGCGGCGTCAGCGACGCGCGCCAGCTCTTCATCGGCAAGCTGATCATCCCGTTCATCTCCATCGTCTCGCTGGTCTTTGCCGCGATGGAATTCTCGATGATCGCCATCCTGTCGGTGGCAGCTTCCGTCGGCCTGCTGGTCACGGTTCCGGCCATCATCGGCGCCTTCTTCTGGCGGCGCGGCACGGCGGCCGGTGCGCTGGTGTCCATCCTCGGCGGCGTTGCCTTCGTGGTGTGGATGTATCTGACCGGCAACAAGCTCTTCGGCCTCAACGCCGGTGTGCTGGCCCTGCCGGTCTCGACGCTCCTGTTCATCGCCGTCAGCCTCGTCACCAAGCCCAACATGAAGGCTGCCGACGAGTTCGTGGAGGCCTCCGTCTCCTACAGGAAGGGCAAGCTGCCGCAGGGCATGCCCGCCCCGGCGGAATAAGCACGCAAGACCCACGCTAAAAGACAGGCGGCCCCGGCATCCGGGGCCGCCTTTTGCCTTTGTGCAAGCGGCAACCGGGCGGCGGAATTGGGCTTAAGCTTCCGTTAACCTAATATTTCTTGCAGAATCGGCGGGGCTGGGGCATTTCTGACGGTATTGAGGTCGCGCTCGAATGCGAAACCGTCAGGAGATCGAGATGCTCGCAGGCGAGATGGATAGCGCCAAGGACACAACCGCCAAGATCGGGGATTTTACCCAGCGCCTGTCGGACAAGCTCCAGTCCATGCGCGAGATGACCTATCCCCCCGAGGCACGCAAGTCCTATGGCCGCACGTTTTCGACGCTGGATCTGGTGCGCCTGCTCGGCATTCCGGAAAGCACCTTGCGCGCCCTGACGCTGGACGGCAAGGGGCCGCAGCCGCTGCGCGCCGATAACAACCGCCGCATCTACACCATCGAACAGGTGTGGGAGCTGCGCAAGTATCTGGCCGAACAGCGGCCGGACGATGCCTTGCGCCTGTTGCCGCACCGGCGGGCCGGCGAGCATCTGCAGGTCATCGCCTGCGCCAATTTCAAGGGCGGCTCGTCCAAGACCACAACCTCCGTGCATCTGGCCCATTATCTGGCGCTGCAGGGCTACCGGGTGCTGTGCATTGACCTTGACCCGCAGGCCTCGCTGACCACCACCTTCGGCATCCAGCCGGACCGGGATCTGCGGTCCGGTGAGGACGAGGACGAGCGCACCGACACGGCCTATGACGCGCTGCGTTATGACAACAACCGGGTGCCGCTGAAGGATGTCATCCGCAAGACCTATTTCCCCGGCATCGATCTGGTGCCGGGCAATCTGCGTCTGATGGACTTCGAATATGACACGCCGAACGCGCTGGTGAACCGCACCACGGATGAGCTCGGCCTGTTCTTCCAGCGCCTCGATGCGGCCATCCGCACGGTGGAGGACGGCTATGATCTGGTCATCCTCGATACGCCGCCCTCGCTCGGCTACACCACGCTTGCCTCGCTCTATGCGGCAACGGGGCTGATCATCACCGTGCATCCGGCCATGCTGGACATCTCCTCCTGCGCCCAGTTCCTGAAGATGATTGCCGATGTGACGGCGACCCTCTCGGAAGGGGGGGCGCGGTTCGAGCATGATTTCGTCAAGTTCCTGATGACGCGGGTGAACCCGAACGACGCCCCGCAGAAGATCATGGCCGGCACCATGCGCAGCCTGTTCGGCAAGGATGTGCTGGTGGCCGAAGCCGTGGAATCCACCGCCGTAGCCTCGGCCGGCGTTGCCAAGAAGTCGCTTTACGAGGTCGAGCCCGGCGAAGTCGGGCGCGAGCCGCTGAAGCGCGCACTGGAGAGCGCCGACCAGGTGAACGGCGAAATTCTGGACCTGGTCAAGTCCGTATGGAGGCGGCAGGGATGAAGAAATCCATCGTCAAGATGATGGCGGAAGCGGCCAAGGCGGCTGAAGCCCAGAAAACGGCGGAGGCATCCGCGCCTGCCGCGCAGCCTGCATCTGCACCCCAATCCGTGTCCCAGTCTTCTCCCCCGGCCGCGCCCGCAGCGGAGGGCGCGCGGATGGTGGCGCCTGTCGTCAGCTCCATGGGCCGCGCCCTGTCGCAGCTGAAGGAAGACAGCATCGTCGCGCTGGACCCCGGCAAGATCGACCCTTCGCCCTTCCGCGACCGCTTTGCCGCCGATGAGGAGGCAGCCGAGGCGCTGGAGGAGTTGAAGCTGTCGATCTCTTCCGAAGGGCAGAAGATCCCGGTTCTGGTGCGCCCGCATCCCACGGCGGAGGGGCGTTATCAGCTGGCCTATGGCCACCGCCGCCTTGCGGCCGTGCTGGCGCTGATGCAGGAGAGTGGCCGTCCGGAGGCGGTGAAGATCCGCGCCTATGTGCGCCCGCTGTCCGACATGGATCTGATCCGCGAGCAGTCGCTGGAAAACGGCGTCCGCGAAAACCTGACCTGGATCGAGCAGGCGCTGTGGGCGCAGCAGCTGAAGGAAGCGGGCTTCAAGCAGCGCGACATGCAGCCGGTGCTGGGTGTGACGGAATCGACCGTTTCCACCCTGCTGAAGGTGGCGGCCAGCGTGCCGGAGGACATTGTTCTGGCCATCGGCCGGGCGCGCAATGTCGGCCGGCCTGCCTGGACCGCCTTTGCCAAGCTGTTCGACGACGCCAGGGCTGCCCCGCGCATCCGCGCCATTCTGGAGGCCAAGGCCTTCCTTGCGGGCGATGCGCCTGCGCGCATGGCCCTTGCGGCGAAGGCCGCACGCGGCAAGGGCGCAGAGAGGGCGTCCGGCCAGATGGGCGAACAGGAAATCCGCTCCGGCAAGCGCCTTCTGGGCAAGCTGAAGACCGGATCATCCGGCGTGACGCTGACCATCCCGAAGCAGGAGGCCGCCTTTGGCACCTGGCTGGGCGGGCAGCTGGAGCAGCTTTACGCGGAGTTTGAAAAGGACGCCGGCGGCAGCAGCGATAAAACCTGAGGGTAAATCTATCCCTCACCCGGCAAGGTGGGGGTAAGATCACGCCAGCAGGCCCGCAGCACCGGACTATGACAGCGACCCGAAACACCGAAAGGAGCAGGAATGACGCAACAGGCCAAATGAAAAGGGACCATCTGGCGGCAACCAGATGATCCCCGATTTCACGGTCGAATGGGACTTCGCCCACACGAAACCTTGCACCCTTTTCTTGTAGGCGAAAAGCGAATCACGTTCAAGACCCGGTCTTGAGCGCACAAGCACTTTTGTGCCCGTTTCCCCCGTTCTGACCTCCATCTTGTTCACCGTCCGGGCGTGACGCTCGCGGCGGATGGAGGATTTCATGTCCACCACTTCGATCGCCACCTTCCGCAAGGTGACGCCAGGCATTCTTGCGTCCGCCGTTCTGTCGCAGCAGGAAGGCCGTCCGGTTGTCACGAAGCAGGATCTATCCCTCGTTCTCAAGCGAGTCGCTCCCGCTCTGGGCATTGATGGCACGTCCTATCACGTGCTCGACATTCTGCTGGGCCTTGTGCAGGCGGAGGATTTCAAGGCCGGCCGGCGGCCCGTGGTTGCCATCTCCAACCAGCGCCTGTCCGAATACACGAGCCGCCATCCGCGCACGGTGATCCGCTGCCTGAAGCGGCTGGTGGAAGCCGGGATCCTCGCCTACCGCGACAGCCCCACGGGCCGGCGCTATGTGCAGAAGGACAATGCTTCCGGCCATATCGAGGCCTATGGGCTCGATTTCACCCCGGCCTGCGTCAATCTGGAGAGCTTCCGCGCGGCAGCCGATGCGTTTCAGGCGCAGATCAAGGCCGATCAGGCCGCCCGCCGGGAATTGACCCGTCTTGCCCGTGCCATTGCCGATCTGGATGAGGCTTGCGAGGGCCTGGAAGGCTTCAGGGCCTGCGCCCAGACCATCCTTGAGGAACGGCACACGCTGCTGGGCTTCAGGCTGGAGCGGATGCGGGCCCTCTATCAGGACGCTCTGGACTCAGCTGCTTCGGATCATGCGTCTTTTTCTGAAAATATGTCATCCACGGGTGACATTCCCGTCATCTCCTTATCTATTACAAACCGTCCCGACTCTTCAGAAAGTAACATCAAACGGACTCGCCCTAACGGGCGAGACATAAACACGAAAACTGACAACGGCTCCGCCGTTGAAATGGCTCTTGAAAAAGAGCCTTGCGGCGATCCTGCCCGTGAGCAACCGAAACTGCGGCAAGCGGCAAGGCCTCAGGGGGCGGGGGAAACCCAGCGGGCCACGCAAAGAGATAGGCAGCAGGGCAGGGCGCAAGGGGCATCGCAGCATGGGCTACTCGACGATGTGTCGGCGGGTCTCGTTGAAAGCGCCTGCTCCGAGCTTCAGGCGGTTATCCGTCACAAGCTCACCTCCTGGCCTGCGATCTGCGAGGCGGCGGAGGAGATCCGGGTCCTGATCGGTGTCAGCCCCTCGGCCTATGCGCAAGCGGTGGAGCAGCAGGGCCGCTATGTGGCGGCTGCCTGCCTTGCGGTGGTGGCGGAAAAGGCGCTGCGCGATCCGGAACAGATTTCCCGTCCCGGCGGCTATTTTCGTGCCATGATCGAGCGCGCTGGCGAAGGCCGCCTGCATCTCGCCCGCTCGCTGTTCGGACTTGCGGCGGACCGGCGGTCGTGATGCGGGGTCGTCAGGTGCCGAAGATGGTGATGTCTGGCAGATTGGAGAACGATATGTTCGCTCGTACACAAGCCGATACAGATGCCGTCTCTGCCGAGCGCGAGCTTAAGATCATCGATGGCATCAAGCAGAGTATCGGCGATGCAGCCGCTGGCCGCGTCGTCCCGCATGAGCAGGCCATGGCTGAGCTCTATGCGGTGATCGGCGAAGCAGAAGAAAAGTGAAGCGGCCCCGCATGTGGGCTTGTGCAGCGCTGAACTGAAACCTTCCGGACTGGCCAGCCTCGTGCGGGAATTGATCTGTGAAGGCACGAAGATGCAAAAACGGCAGGCCCGTGGTCAGGCCTGCCTTGCGGTCGTGATGCGGGGAAAGGGTTTGCTTGGGGCACTGCCCTTCCCACCGCACCGTCCCGGCCCCCGAGCCGGGACCTGTAAGGATGGCACCGCCTTTTCCAACCGTAAGGCTACCTGCACGGTCTTTGCCCTTGAGGCAAAGCTGCACTGCGTCCCTAACGGCCCCGGCCCGGAGGCCGGGGCGGCGCGGAGTGTGGCGGACGGCAGGAAACCGGACTGAACAGGGTGTGGCCCTTGCCTCGCAAGACCTCGTGGACTGCGAGGCATATGCAAAAACGGCAGGCCCGTGGTCAGGCCTGCCGTCTGATCGTGCCGGTTGGTTGCGCTCAGCCTCAGAATGTGGCGGAGAGCGACAGGTAGAAGGTGCGGCCGGCTTCGTTGTAGGTGTTGGCACCGGCCTGGTTGCTGTTGCCTTCGCGGAACTGGCGCTTGTCGAAGATGTTGTTCACGCCGGCGTTCATGCGGAAGTGGTCGTTGAGATCATATTTCATGCCGGCGTTGACCAGCGTATAGGCGCCGCGCGCTTCCGGGTTGGTCACCGCGCCGCCGGTGGTGGCGGTCAGGGTCGGGGACTCCGTCTTGCCATAGTGGGTGGCGGAGAGGATCAGCGTCAGCTTTTCCGTTGCGGCCCAGTCCAGCGAGGTGTTGATCGTGTATTCCGGGATGAGCGACAGGGGCTGGTTGTTCCGCTTGTCCTTGGACTCGATCATGTAGGTGGCGTTGGTGCTCCAGGTCAGGCCCTCCATCACCGGCACGGCGAGGTTGCCTTCAAGCCCCTGCACCACGGCTTCGGGCACATTGTACCAGCGGAAATACCGGGTCGTGCCGGACGTGCCCTCAGGCACCATGCCGGAGGCGATGCGGTCCTTGTAGTCATTGTGGAAATAGGTGATGCCGGCGTTCCAGCCGTTGTCATCAGTGTAGTTGATGCCGATTTCCTTGTTGATGGCGATTTCCGGGTTCAGGTCCGGATTGCCCAGCACGAGGCAGCCAGTTCCGAGGCTCGGGTAGTCGATGGGGCAGCCGTTGCCGTTGGTGCGGTACACATAATTCGGATTGAGCTGATAGAGGTTCGGTGCCTTGAAGGCGCGGGCGATACCGGCCTTCAGCGAGATGGTCTCCGTCAGCCTGTAGGTGGTGTTGAGGCTGGGGCTCCAGTTGCCGCCGAAGGAGCTGTGATGATCGAAGCGGATGCCGGGCGTCAGGGTCCAGTCTTCCGTGATCTCGATGTTGTCTTCCAGCATCACGCCGAACATCTGTGCGCTCACATTCGGGTCACGCAGCGCCGGATTGGTCACCGTGCCGGGAACGGTGGCGCCGTTCAACCCTTGCAGGATCGACACAGGATCGTTCATCCATTCGCCGCGGAATTCGGCCCCCATCGTCAGCATCTGCTCGAAGCCGATATGCAGCGGCAGGTTCCACTCGCTCTTGGCCGTCACATTGTCGAGGGTGATCGTGCCCCAGGTGGAATTGGCCTGGATCGAGCCTTCCGGTCCGCCCGCCAGCGCCTCCGACAGGCGCCGGTTGAGCGTGCGCTCCCACTGGACATAGCTGTTGGACTTGCCGAAGTCATAGTCGCCGAAATGGGTCAGCGACACGGTGCGGCGGGTCATCGAATTGGTCTCGGTGCCGAACAGGCTGTCGCGGACTGCCGGCGTGATGGTGCCAAGCTGGCTGTCTCCGGCAAAGAGATTGCCCTGCCGGCTGTAGGAACCCTCAAGATCGAAGCGGTGATCATCCCGCGGGGTGAAGGACAAAAGGCCCCGCACGTCCTTATTGATCACCCCTTCACGCCCTGCCGCCAAGGTGCCGCCGGGAACCGTTGCCCTCGCGTTGATGTTCTCATCATCAGGCTCCGTCCGCGCATAGCCTGCATTGAGGCGGAAGGAGAGCCAGTCGAGGATCGGGCCGCCAAGGGTCACGTTGGTGCGCACCGTGCCGCCTTCTTCGGAATGCTGCGGCAGGGCGAAATAGGTGGTGACGGAGCCGCTCATCTTCTCGGGCCGCTTGGTGATGACGTTCACCACGCCGCCTGCCGCGCCCGAGCCATAGCGCGCGGCTGCGGGCCCGCGGATCACCTCGATGCGCTCGATCATCTCGGCCGGCACCCAGTTGGTGTCGCCGCGCGTGTCGCGCTCGCCCGCACGGCCCATGCGCACGGAATTGCGCGACAGAACCGGCTTGCCGTCGATCAGGATCAGCGTGTTTTCCGGGCCCATGCCACGCAGCTCGATCTGGCGCTGGTTGCCGCGCTGGCCGGAGGAGGTGGTGCCGGTCAGGTTTGCACCCGGCATTTTTCGCAGGATTTCCGAAATGTCATTGGCAACCGGCGTGCGTTCCAGATCGGCGGCGCTGATCACGGACACGCCCGGCGCCTGCTTCAGCTGCTCTTCGGCGGAGAGGACGATCTTGTCGAGAGAGGTGGTGTCTGCGGTTTCCTGCGCCTGCGCGAAAGGCGCCTGCATCAGCACCAGACCCAGCGCACTTGCCCGCAGCAGGTGGAACTTCAGCCCTTCCGCCCCGGCTGCCGGTGCCGTCCGCCCGAAGGCGCCCTTTTTGATCATACGCATGCTTCACCCCAATATATGAACATTGTTGTCATATTTTCGATGGGGCGGTCCGGGTCAATCCTGCAGAATTAGAAGCCTTCCAAATTGCTGAAATGACAAATCAGCATGCGAGCCAACTTCACCGGCTTGCCTAAGCGCGGGGGCGGCAGAAGAGCCAAAAGCTTGCGGCGCACCGGAGACATCAGCTCCGGTGCGCCGCTGTTGTGGCTCGGGCCATCATGGATGGCCGGACGGGGTTTTCCTCAGTCTTCGTTCAGGCGGCCTTCAGCAGGTCGCCATGCGGGTCCAGCACGAACTTGGTTGCCGCACCCTGATCGAAGGTCTCATAGCCCTGGACGGCATCATCCAGCGGAATGATCTTGGCATTCACGATGTCGGCAATCGGCAGCCGGTCATGGAGAATGGCCTGCATCAGCTGGCGGTTATACTTCAGCACCGGCGTCTGGCCGGTGTGGAACGACTGTGCCTTCGCCCAGCCGAGTCCGAAGCGCAGCGACAGGCTGCCCTGCTTTGCCGCTTCATCCACCGCGCCCGGATCTTCCGTCACATAAAGCCCCGGAATGCCGATGGAACCGGCCGCGCGGGTGATCTCCATCATCTGGTTGAGCACGATGGCGGGCTGCTCGCCGCCCGCGTGGCCCCTGGCCTCGAAGCCGACGGCATCAATGGCGCTGTCCACCTCGTTGGTGCCGACCACCTGGGCGATCATGTCGCCCAGCCGGTCGCTGGCGGACAGGTCGATCGGCTCAAAGCCCATCCTGGCCGCATGGGCTAGACGGTCCTTGTTGAAGTCACCGATCATCACCACGGCAGCACCGAGGATGCGGGCGGAGGCGGCAGCGGCAAGGCCGACCGGACCGGCACCGGCCACATAGACCGTCGAGCCGACGCCGACGCCTGCACGCACCGCGCCATGGAAGCCGGTCGGCAGAATGTCGGACAGCATGGTCAGATCGCGGATCTTCGCCATGGCCTGGTCGCGGTCCGGGAACTTCAGCAGGTTGAAATCCGCATAAGGCACAGTGACATAGCGCGCCTGTCCGCCGATCCAGCCGCCCATGTCGACATAGCCATAGGCACCACCCGCGCGTGAGGGGTTGACGGTCAGGCAGACGCCCGTGTCCTGCGACTTGCAGCAGCGGCAGCGCCCGCAGGCGACATTGAACGGCACCGACACGATGTCGCCAATGTCGAGCATCTCCACGTCGATGCCCTTTTCGATGACCTGGCCGGTGATTTCGTGGCCGAGCACCAGCCCCGGCATGGCCGTGGTCCGGCCGCGGACCATGTGCTGGTCGGAGCCGCAGATGTTGGTGGAAATGACCTTGAGGATGACACCGTGCTCGATCCGGCGCCCGTCCGGCGCTTCCAGTTTCGGATCGTCAATATCACGAACCTCCACCTTGCCCGGCCGCATGTAGACCACACCTCTGTTCTTGCTCATTGTGTCTCCTCCTCCTTGTGATGCGGGGCCGCCCGCTCCTCTGCCTGCTGTCACATTGCTGCGCGCTGTGTGACAGTCCAGCGGCCATTCCCTGCCTGCCGGCGCAGCCGCAAGGTCATGAATGGGTGCTGGACGGCATAGCAGCTGAAGGTCTCCTCCCGGGATGTCCGCAACTGACGGCTTTCATGCACACCGCTTGCCGGGCGGTGCTGTTCTCGTGACATGCGGGATCTCCCGTCCGCATGAGAGACGCAGACCTGAAGCAGATCACCCGCACGGGGAGTCTGATATCCAAAACGCGACATCAAGATGGCGTACAGCGACGGGTTGTGGAATGGCCGCTGAAAAGGCGGCGAAAGAGGGCAGGGGCGAAGAAGTTCTCTTGCTGACGCGCAACTGGTGAGCACGTTATCCGGCTCTGTCCGTCAGGCACGGCGGCTGCCGAAGCTCCGCCATTCCATGTGCCGTTCAATCTGAACCATGGCCCGTGCGGCAAAGCCCCACGGCCTACGCGAACAGCTCATTGACTTTATCATTAGGGTTTCATATTTTTATTTTGTGAAACCGATCTGGAACATGGCCTTGACCGGAGACAACGTCACCGCCTTCTGCGGTCCCGCAAGTCCGGTCCACAAATTTCAGGTTATTCCGGTAAAATTCAGCAGATGCGATAATGATCATGCAGGGAGCAGTACCAAGATTTCTGAATGAAATTGGCGAAGCCGGTGGCCTGAAGGGGACCGACATTGCCAATATCATGGACGTGTCGAAAGCCACCGTCTCACGCTGGCGTGCCGGTGATATCAAGCCGCAGCCGCGCAACGAGCTGATACTCTCCGATCTGCACTATATCGTGACCCGTCTGACGGACTATTACTCGGCTGAGGAAATCCGGACCTGGCTCTATGCCCGCCATTCCCAGTTGAATGGCGAGCGGGCGATTGACCTTATCCATCAGGACCGTGCCATCGAAGTGCTGAAGGTCATCGACCGGCTGGATAACGAGGTGTTCCTGTAATACCAGCTCTCGATGAGCTTGCCTCATTGAGAGTTGGTCAAGCCCATGCGGCGCTTGAGCCTTTTCAAGGCGTGATGCGTCAACATCGAAAGCCTTGGTATAAAGCATGGCTCACACGCGCAGAAGCCGGGACAGTGCACTCATCGATGCGATCGAAGCGCTTCCGCCTGTGCAGTTCGAAGGCACGGTATGGCGGGTGGTCCGCAAGGGACGGTCACCGGCCGATTGTGCACGTTCCGGCGGCCGGTGGGACGACGGAACCTTCGACGTGCTCTATACGTCGCAGCAGCGCGATGGGGCGATCGCGGAAATGTACTTCCATCTCGGGCGCGGGCAGCCTGTCTTTCCGTCGAAGGTGGAATACGGGGTGCATGAGCTGGATGTGAAGCTCGATAACGCACTTCAACTGGTGGACCTCGGCGCATTGCAGCGTCTTGGCCTTGATACATCCCGTTACGGGCAATTGTCCTATGACCGGGCCTGTGACGAATACCCCCGCTCGCAGGATATTGCCGAAGCTGCGCATTTTCTGGAATTCGATGGCCTCATCGTTCCAAGCGTGCGGTGGGACTGCATGAACGTCATCCTGTTTTGCGATCGTGTGCCCCCCGGCGCGATGGAAATCACCGCCGATCACGGTCTTGTAAACTGGCCGGGCTGGATCAAGGCCAACATACGTTAGCCCTCTTCACGCCTTGACGATCCTGTCCCGGTGCTCCGTCACGGCCTTCGTGGCGTTGCGGGTGTCGATGACGAGCCGGCTGGCGCTGACGAGGGCCTGATAGTCGATGCAGTCATGGTCGGTGGCGATGATCACCGCATCGAACTGCCCAAGGGTTCCGGCGCTCAGCTCCACCGACTTCATACCCATCAGCGGCTTGTGCTTGCGGGTGCTGGGCAGGGCAGGGACGTAAGGGTCGTGATACTCGACGGTTGCCTTACGCAGCTTCAGCCGCTCGATCAGCACCAGCGCCGGGCTCTCGCGCATGTCATCGACGTTCTTCTTGTAGGCCGCGCCGATGATCAGCACGCGCGAGCCGTTGAGGCCCTTGGCAAAGCGTTCGTCGAGGGCTTCGGCCGTGCGGGTGATGACGTAATCGGGCATGGCGGTGTTGATCTCGCCCGCCAGCTCCACGAACTTGGTGGTGATGGCAAATTCCCGTGCCTTCCAGGTCAGGTAGAAGGGGTCGATCGGGATGCAGTGGCCGCCAAGGCCGGGGCCGGGATAAAAGGGCATGTAGCCGAAGGGCTTGGTCTTGGCCGCCTCGATCACCTCCCAGATGTCGATGCCCATGCGGTCGTAGATCACCTTCAGCTCGTTGACGAGGGCGATGTTGACCGAGCGGAAGATGTTCTCGCTCAGCTTCACCGCCTCTGCCGTTGCCGCCGAACTCACCGGCACGACGGACTGGACGATGGCCTGATAGAGTGCAATCGCAATCGCCCGGCTGTCCGGGTCATCGGCGCCGACAACCTTCGGAATGGTCGAGGTTTCGTAGTTCGGGTTGCCCGGATCTTCGCGCTCCGGCGAGAAGGCGAGGAAGAAGTCGCGGCCAGCCTTGAGCCCCGAGCGCTCCAGAATGGGCTTCAGCACCTCATGCGTGGTGCCGGGATAGGTGGTGGATTCCAGGATCACCGTCTGCCCGGCCTTGAGATGCGGCAGCAGATGCTCCGCCGTGCTGACGATATAGGACATGTCCGGCTCCCGGTGCCGGGTCAGCGGCGTCGGCACGCAGATCAGGATGGCATCGGCGCGGGCCAGATCCGCAATGTCCGAGGTGGCATGAAAGCGCCCGCTCTGCGCAATGGCCGCCACGTCCTCATCGGAAAAATGCCGGATATAGGACTTTCCCGCCATCAGCGAGGTGATCTTGGGCGGATCGATGTCGAAGCCGGTGACCTCGAACCCCGCCCGCCAGAAGGCCCGCACCAGCGGCAGGCCCACATAGCCAAGCCCGATGATGGCCACGTTGAACCGCAGCTCCCCCAGGGCTGCGAGCTTTTCCCGGGCGAGCGGGCTCACGGAAGGCATCGTGTCATGCTGCGGCTGGACGGGCGTGGTCATCGGTCTGTCTTTTCCTGCAAGCGCCGGGGCACAGGCCTGCCGTCCGCACGGGAACCGGAGGCCGGATCTGATGACACCCTGATCCACCGCCCCGCCTGTCTTGTCAATGAACTGCGTCATCACGCCTGTGCAGGGGGGCGGTGTTGGCTGCTGGTGCAAGGAGGAAGATTGGGCCTTCGTCTTGCCGCAGCGCCCCTTTGTCCTCTTGAGGCTACTGAGTGCACATAAGCGGACCGCAGTGACGTGTCTGCATGGTGGCAGGGCCTCTCCGCTCCCCTCCCCCTGGTGGGGAGGGGTTAGGGGTGGGGGGCTCTGAGCCTGCAAGTATATGAAAGAAAGATGTTTTCCTGAAGGGGCAGGAGAGGAGAAACTGACTGTAATCAATGGACACTCTGCCAGACGGAAAGGCATTTCCCCCCACCCCTAACCCCTCCCCACGAGGGGGAGGGGGCTGAAACGCTGTGCCGGGGAGACCAGGCATCGCGCTCAGCTGCTGCCCGGTCAGGCGGCGTCCAGTTCGGCGAGGAAGGCTGCGACGCCGTTGCGCAGGTCTTCGGTGTTGCCGTTGAGCTGATGCGTCAGTTTCAGCACCCTGTGCGCCGCTTCATCCGTGCGGGCGATGCTGACCTGAACGCTGCCGACGCTTTCGCCGGCGGACATGGTCCCTTGTGCGGTGGACTGGGCCGAGCGGGAGATTTCGCTGGTGGCTGCGCTCTGCTCTTCCACGGCACCGGCGACGGAGGTCACCGCCTGGCGGATGTCGCCCACCACCTGGCGGATCGAGCTGATGGCCTCCACGGCATTGCCGGTGGCAAGGCGCATGGCCTCGATCTGGCCGCCGATTTCGTCCGTCGCCTGCGATGTCTGGTTGGCAAGGGCCTTCACCTCGCTGGCCACCACGGCAAAGCCCTTTCCGGCCTCTCCGGCACGGGCCGCCTCGATGGTGGCGTTGAGGGCCAGAAGGTTGGTCTGGTTGGCGATGTCGCGGATGATGTCGATGATCGACCCGATCCGGCCCGCCGTTTCGGACAGGGAGGTGACGATGCCATGGGTGGACCCGGCATGGCGGTCTGCCTCGCTCACCACATCGCCCGAGCGCTGGATGAGGCTGCCGATCTCGCGGATCGAGGTGAACAGCTCTTCGGCTGCGGCGGCCACCACCTGCACGCTTTCGTTGGACGAGTTCGTGGCTGCCATGGCGCTGTCGGCCTGCTGTGCGGATTGCTTGGCCTGTTCGGCCATGCCGCTGGCGGAAGAGGCGAGTTCTCCGGCGGCCGAGCCAACCTGCTTGACGAGGCCGCCCATCTTCTGCTCGAAGTCACGGGCCAGCCGCTGCATCATCTGGCGCCGGGCGGCGTCTCTTGTCTCGCGCTCGGCCTCTTCCTCCCGCATCTTCTGGTCAGCAGCAATGGCGGCCTGCTCGCGGATTGCATCGACGGCGCGGGCGATATCGCCGATTTCGTCGCGACGGGTCGCGCCCTCGATCTCGGCCAGAACCGTGCCGCGTGCCATGCTCTGCAAGGCGCCGGTCAGCTTCTGGATGGGATTGGTGATGCTGCGGGCGACAAGCCACATGGCGGTGATGCCGGCAAAGGCGACGGCAAGACCCACGAGGATGCCTGTCCAGGTGTCAGAGGCAACGCGGCTGGCCATGGACTCACTGAGCGCCGTTGCCTCCGCCATCACCACCGCCTGCGGCAGCGACAGGACGATGGCCCAGTTTGCCCCGGTGCGGCCCAGAGCGATGGGCGAATAGACCTTCATCTGATGGGTGGCGGCGTCATAATCGACCATGGCGGTACCGCTGGTCATCTTGCCGAGGTTCTCGGTCCAGACGGGGCCGAGGCTGCCGACCGACGCGCCGATGGCATCCGGCCTTTCGCTTGAGGCCACGATCAGGCCGGCTTCCGTTACGATGGTGACGCTGCCCTTGCCGTCATAGGTGGCCATGTTGACCGTTTCGGCCAGTTTCTGCACGAAGGCGAGATCAAAATCAGCACCGGCGACGCCGATGAACTTGCCGCCCACGGTGATGGGCACCGACATGGTGGCGAGGAAGACGGACTTGCCCTGCACGATATAGGGGAGCGGGGCGAGGACGCTTTCTTGCCCGGTCTTCTGCGGGCCGAGATACCAGCCGCCCTTCACCAGGCCGTTGGCGTGCTTGTCGGCGCTGTCATATTCGACCAGCGGCTGAACATCGATCTTGCCTGCCGCATCGCGCGTCCAGTAGGGCAGGGCCCGGCCGGTCTTGTCGGAGCCCACGGCAGCATTGCCGGCATATTGCGCATCGGCACCATCCAGCGCATTGGGCTCGATCGCCGAATAGGTGCCGTTGAAGAGTTCATTGTCTTTCAGAACGGACAGGAGGATGCCGTTGAGCTGGGCCCGCCGCTTCTCCGGCGTGGTCGAATCCGGCCCTGCGGCTGCAATCACCTCGATGGATTTTGCCATGCCGCGGGCAGCCATGAAGGCGGACGTGACTTCGCTGCGGATGACTTCCGCCTTGGAACCGGCCAGCTGCAACAGGCCCTGCCGGGAGCTTTCGTTGAGGAGGCTGTCGATCCGCGTGGCGACTTCGGCATTGCTCATCTTGCTGGAGTATAAATTTGCCCCGACCAGCACCCCTGTCGCAGCCAGAAGGCAAGCGGTCGACAGAACCACAATCCGTGTCTTCAAGGAATGAATCTTCATAATAGCTCCGATCAGTCAGCACTTGTTTTAGCTGACGTAGGAGAAGCTTATGAAAATGCGCAATTAACAGGGTCTTAAGCCCGGAAGACAAACGAGAATATGGCGTATTTCTACGGCATATACATAATGATAATAGTAGTAGTTCTTAGGTAATTTTTCGATTGAAGGAGATTATCGATAAAATTAAAGAGTGAATATTTCAATTTTGCAGATATGGCAAGTTCTTTCACAGCTTTTGATGTCAGTTCCCGGTGAGGTTGACTCTCCGGGAACTGGTCAAGCCTGTGCGGCGTCTTTGACCTGCGCAGATCCGTTCCGCCGCCGTGCCGTTCGCGCTGGGGTGCCGGACGGGGTTCCGCTCAGGCCGCCTGCCAGGAAAGCTCCTGTGGCTCGCGGAAGGCGAAGCGGATGAAGTGGCTGCCGACCACGTCCTGCAGCCGGTCGAGGGCGGCGCTGTCTGCGGCGGTTACGTCCAGGGTCAGGACCGTGCCTTCGGCCTTCAGCGTGCACACGCCCATCGGGAAGGTGATCTTGCCCTGGTCTGCATCGAACTCGGCCGGGATCTTGTGCTGGAAGTGCTTGCACAGCTGCTGCAGGTAGCGGCTCGCCTTTTCGGTTTCCACGACGCAGCGGCGGGTGGAGAGGGTGGTGGTTTCAGTCGTCATCAGCTTTGCTCCACGGCAAGGGCGGCTGCATCGATGGCAGCGGCGATCTTCTGGGCGGTTTCCGGGTCAATTTCGCCGCCGCGCATCCGCAGGCGCAGGGCGGTCTTGAGGTTTTCCATGGCCCGCACCACGGGCGCGGGGGCACAGCCGCGCCCCATGCCGCCGCGGGCACGGGTCATGAGTTCGCTGGTCAGGGACTTGTTGGCGGTGAGGAAGGCCTCGCCTTCGGGGGTGATGCTGTGGCGCTTGCGCCCGCCCGCTTCCACCGTGATGGCGCTGTAGCCCATGTCCTCCAGCCAGCTCAGCGTCGGGTAGATGACGCCGGGGCTGGGGCTGTAGCTGCCGGCAAACCGGTCCTCGATGGCCTTGATCAGCTCATAGCCGTGCCTCGGCTCCTCGGCGATCAGCGCCAGAACCAGCAGCCGCAGCTCGCCATAGTCGAACAGCCGCCGGTGTCCGCCGCCCCGGCGGTGCCCGCCGGGATGGCCTTCGTGCAGGGTGTCGTGTGTGCCGTCATGCGGGCCGCCGTGGGGGCCGCCATGAGGGCCATGACCGCGATGACGGTGGGGATGTCTGTGTCTCATGGCTCCAGATATATTCCCGATATATCGAAAGTCAAGATATATCGAGATTTATTCCGGAAGCGGGGTTTGCCTTTGAAAATTTGCCGCTGCAGACCTCTGACAATCCTGAGGCCTCTCCATCGTCATCCTCGGCCTTGTGCCGAGGATCTATACAAATCAATGGTTTGCAGATGGCCGGGACAAGCCCGACCATGACGAAAGAGAAGAATGTCTGCTTTGTCAGTGCCCCCTCCCCACGAGCTACTGCATGCACACATCGTGCCTGAAGCCGGAGACAGATGAAGGAAAGCCGGCAGTCTGGTTTCTCCGGCACGGCGTTTCAGCCCCCCTCCCCCTGGTGGGGTGGGGTATGGGGTGGGGGGAAGGCCTTTCAGTCTGGCAGAGTATCCATTGGTTCCGGACAGCCGTTCTTCTTGATGTCTCTCCAGGCATCTATCTGTCTTTCATGTAGTTTTCGGCTCAGAGCCCCCCACCCCTTACCCCTCCCCACCAGGGGGAGGGGGGCTGAAACGCTGTGCCGGAATGACCAGAGCGCAGGCTTTCCTCAAGCCATAACCGGTGAGCCTGACGGGCAGTCCGTTGTAAACACTGCCCCCGCTCTATGGCTTTCGCACGCTGGTGGCATCGGCACCGGCGGGGCGGAGCTGGCGCGGGCGGTTGCGCCAGAGGGTGGCGGCGTCCTCAAGGCAGGCGGAAAACTCCGCTTCCGGCGCCCGCCGCAGGGTCATCAGGGCGAGGGCTGCGGTCTTCACGATGGCCGCTTCCGCCAGCCCGTCGCGCGCTGCGCCCGTCCACACGGCCAGCCAGTATTCCTGCTGGGTGAGGGCGGCGGGGATCGGCATCCGGCTCGCGGGCGTCGAGGGCAGGGTGAAGCGGGCCTCCTCGCCGCCGGTCAGGCGGAACACCGGCGTCGGCCGGTCCGGCGTCACCTGTGCAAAGTCGCGGTTGGCGCCGGTGACGGCTGCGTCCAGACAGCCGGTGAGGGCGGCGGCGGTGCGGAACAGCTCCCGGTCGGACGTTTGTGCTGCGCCCAGCATCGCGGCGGGGGCGCCGCCCGGATTGAGCACATGCACGGCGGTGTTGACCGGCGTGCGCATTTCAAAGGCCGGATAAAGGGCAAGCAGGCCCGCCAGCTGCGGGCAATAGGCGGTAACGGGCAGATAGGCGATGCCCTCCTGCGCCAGCGCCTGCCTTGCGTTCTCCAGACTGTCCGCCACGGGAATGGCAGCGGCCTCCGCCGCCTGTTGCAGCAGGATGCCCGAGGCGATGTTGCTGCCGAAGCCATGTACCAGCACCCTGTGCCCGGCCATGGCCACCAGACGGGCGGCATGGAGGAACCACGGCACGGTGCGCAGCCGGGGTGAGAGATAAGCCGGCCAGTTGAGATCGGCCATCACCGCCTCTGCTGCTTCCGCCGTCTCCCCCGTGCCGGGGCCTGCCGCATGCAGCTGGACTGCCTGCGCAAAACCGGCCAGCTCCACCGCCGTCATGCCCCGGAACTGCATGGTGGCCAGCAGCGCGCCGGTCTGGAACGGGTCCGCCTCGGCCCGCAGCACGATGCCAAGGGCATCGCGGGCTTCTTCCTGCGTCAGTGGCCGGGTGCGGCCCGGCCCGGCGGCAATGCTGGCGATGTATTTGGCCAGCCGCTGGCTGGGGGCCGAGGCATGGCCGATCAGCGCCATCCGCTCGGCAATCATCTGCGGCGAGGGCTCGCCTGCCAGCCGGTCCGCCGCGCTGGAGCCCGGCGCCAGCGGGGTTACCTGAGGCTGGGTTTGATGCGGGGTCTGATGCTGGGAAAACGCCCGGGCGGAGTTGGACCCCGGCCCATGATGGCTGCCCCAGGGCAGGGTGGATGCATTGTCCGGCGTGCGGGCCAGCAGCAGTTCGGCATCATTGGCCAGCCCGCGCACCTCCAGCCGCAGGGCTTCGGCAAAGGGCGTCGGGCGCATGCCCTGGCCGGTGCGCTCCAGCAGCGGATCGCCGTAGAACTCGCGCAGCTGTGCCAGCATCCGGCTCATGGCCGAGACCTGCATCCCCATGCTGGCCGCCGCTGCCGACACGCTGCCCTCCCGCAGCAGCGCATCCAGGGCGATCAGCAATTTCATCCGGCCAATGTCCACCTGTGTGCTGCCTTCTGCCCGAGCGCCTGATTGAGGAGGGGGATTTGCGTTTTTCGCAAATTGGAATTGCTCAAAATGATGCGCGTTGACCCTTGGCAGCAGTCTCTACATAAGTGGATTTAGAAACTCAACTTATGTTGTTCAGGCAAGGCGCTTCCGCCGTCACACTGGCGTGAGCGCTGCTGCTGCGAGGTTTAGGAAATGACGCATATGTTCTCCATGAAGCGGCTGGCTGCTGGCCTTGCCAGCGCTCTGGTTCTCTCCGCCGCGCTGACGGGCGGTGCCGCTGCCGAGGTCAAGGTGACCCACGCCAAGGGCGAGCTGACGCTGCCTGCAGTCCCGGCCAAGGTGTTCGTCTATGACATGGCCGCGCTGGACACGCTGACGGCGCTTGGCGTTGAAGTGGCCGGGGTGCCGGGCGGCAACAAGCCGGGCCATCTGGCGCAATATGCCGGTGACAAGTACCAGAAGATCGGCTCCCTGTTCGAGCCGGACTTTGAAGCCGTTGCCGCCGCGCAGCCGGATCTGATCATCGTTGGCGGGCGCTCTGCCGCGAAGTACGAGGATCTGGCGAAGATCGCGCCGACCATCGATCTGTCGGTGGACTTCAACGATTTCACCGGCTCTGCCCTGAAGAACCTCCAGACGCTGGCGAGCCTCTTCGGCAAGACGGACAAGGCGGACGAACTGACCGCGAAGTATCAGGCTTCCGTCGAAGAGCTGAAGAGCAAGACGGCAGGCGCCGGCAAGGGCCTGTTCATCCTCACCACCGGCGGCAAGATGGCCACCTATGGCAAGGGCTCCCGCTTCGGCCAGATCTTCGCCGAGTACGGCCTTCAGCAGGCCGACGACAGCATCAAGATCGGCATCCACGGCCAGCCGGCGTCCTTTGAATATATCCTCGAGCGCAATCCGGACTGGCTGTTCGTGCTGGACCGGGATGCGGCCATCGGCCGGGAAGGCGATGCCGCCCGCCAGCTTCTCGACAACGAGATCGTCCGCCAGACCACGGCCTGGCAGAAGGAACAGGTGGTCTACCTCAATGCGGCCAACTGGTATCTGATTGGGGGTGGCATCACCGCCATGCAGGATACGGTAGACCAGCTGAACGCTGCCTTCAGCGGCAAGTAATTTCCTCTGATTGCCAGCGTGTCAGGCGGCTGCGTCTCCTCCGGGGCGCGGCCGCCGCAATCCTTTCAGGACCCAGCCTTGAAATTCCTGCTGCCAGCCTCTCTCCTGACCCTCGGTCTTGCGATAGCCAGCCTGTTCACCGGTGCCAGCCCCGTCTCCTTCTGGAGTGTGGTCAGTGGTGCGGGCGATGAGCGGGCCTTGATGCTGCTGGCCGAAAGCCGCATTCCGCGCACCATTTCCCTCATTCTGGCGGGCGCGGGCATGGCCGTGGCCGGAACCTTGATGCAGATGCTGGCGCGCAACCGCTTCGTCGAGCCCTCCACCGCAGGCACGGTGGAATCGGCCTCGCTGGGCATGCTGCTGGTCTTGTTCTTCGCGCCGGACATGCCGGTCATGGCCAAGATGCTCGTTTCCGGCGCTTTTGCGCTGGCGGGCACTTTCCTCTTCATTGCCATTCTGGAGCGTATCCCCCTGCGCTCGGCCCTGATGGTGCCGCTGGTGGGGCTGATGCTGGGCGGGGTGATCAGCGCCGTCACCGCCTTCCTCGCCTACCGCTTCGACCTGCTGCAAACCCTCGGCGCCTGGACCAGCGGCGATTTTTCCGCCGTGCTGCGCGGGCGCTACGAGGTGCTGTGGCTCAGCGTGGCGCTCACCATTGCCGCCTATGTGGCCGCCGACCGCTTTACCCTCGCCGGAATGGGCGAGGATTTCGCCGTCAGCCTCGGCCTCAAATACCGGCAGGTGCTGCTGCTGGGGCTCTTCATCGTCGCCATGGTCACCGCTGCGGTGGTGGTGACGGCGGGCGTGGTGCCTTTCGTCGGGCTGATCGTGCCCAATCTCGTCGCCATGGTTCTGGGCGACCGGCTGCGCCGCACCCTGCCGCTGATCGCCGTCACCGGCGCGCTGCTGGTTCTGCTGTGCGATCTGATCGGCCGCACGGTGAATGCGCCCTTCGAGATCCCGGCAGGCTCGGTTCTGGGCGTTGTGGGCAGCGTGTTCTTCCTGTTCCTGCTGCTGCGGAGGCGCTCCCATGCGGCTTGAGCGCCTGTATCAGACCGGCGCAAGGCGGCTGACGCCTGCCGGTGTGCTGTTGCTGCTGGGTCTCCTGACGCTCGCCGCCGCCACCGCCTTCATGACGCTTGGCGTCAAGGCCGGCTGGTCCTTCATCCTGCCCTTCCGGGGGCAGAAGCTCGCGTCGCTGGTGCTGGTGGCCTATGCGGTGGCCGTATCCACGGTGCTGTTCCAGACGCTGACCAACAACCGCATCCTGACGCCCTCGATCATGGGCTTCGATGCGCTTTATGTGCTGCTGCAGACGGTGCTGGTCTTCACCCTCGGCTCGGCCTTCGTGACGGCCATGGACCCGCGCCTGCTGTTCGTCGGCGAGGTCGCCATCATGGCCGGCTTCTCGCTGATCCTGTTCCAGCTGCTGTTCTCCGGCGCCATCAAGGGCCTGCATCTGATGATGCTGGTCGGCATCCTGCTCGGCGCCCTGTTCCGCAGCCTTGCCGGTTTCCTGCAGCGGGTGATTGACCCGAACGAATTCGTCGTGCTGCAGGACCGGTTCTTTGCCAGCTTCAATTCGGTGGATGGCACGCTGCTGGGTGTCTCCGCGCTGATGATTGCCGGGGCCAGCCTGGCCGCCTGGCGTCTGGGCCACACCTTCGACGTGATGGCGCTGGGGCGGGACAGTGCCATCATGCTGGGGGTGGATCACAGGCGGGTGACGCGGCAGGTGCTGATCATCATCACCGTGCTTGTCTCCGTGTCCACGGCGCTGGTGGGGCCGGTCACCTTCTTCGGCCTGCTGACGGCGAACCTTGCCTATCTGCTGATGCCCTCGGGCCGCCACCGGCATGTGCTGCCTGCGGCGGTGCTCATTGCCATCATCTGCCTTGTGGCGGGCCAGACGGTGCTGGAGCGGCTGCTCAATTTCAGTACCGCGCTGGCCATCGTCATCGAATTTGCCGGCGGGCTGTTCTTCATCTTCTTTCTGCTCAAGGGGGCGCGCCGGTGATCCGGATCGATCAGGTCAGCAAGAGCTATGGCAACACGCTGGTGGTGGACGGGGTGTCCCTCGACCTGCCGAAGGGCGGGCTCACCTCCATCATCGGCCCCAATGGGGCGGGCAAATCGACGCTGCTGTCCATGATCGCCCGGCTCACCACGATGGATCAGGGCAGCGTGCTGGTCGATGGGCTGGATGTGGCCCACACCTCCGGCGAGGTGCTGGCCCGGCGCCTGTCCATGCTGCGGCAGGACAACCAGATGACGGCGCGGCTCACCGTCACCGATCTCGTCTCCTTCGGCCGCTACCCCTATTCCAGGGGGCGGCTGACGGCTGAGGACAGGGCGGAGGTGGACAAGGCGCTCGCCTATCTCGGCCTCACGGAGCTCAGCCACCGCTTTCTGGACGAACTCTCCGGCGGCCAGCGTCAGCGGGCTTTCGTCGCCATGGTGCTGGCGCAGGACACCGGCTACATGCTGTTCGACGAGCCGCTGAACAACCTCGACATCAGCCATTCCGTCGCCATGATGAAGCTCTTGCGCCAGGCGGCGGACGACTTCGGCAAGACGGCGGTGGTGGTGCTGCACGACATCAATTTCGCCTCCTGCTACTCCGACCATATCGTCGTCATGCAGAACGGCCGCGCCGCGCTTCAGGGCACCCCATCCGAGATCATCCGCCCCGAAGTCCTCACCGCCATCTTCGGCTGCCCCTTCGACGTGCAGGAAATCAACGGCAACCGGATCGCTGTCTATTTCCGGTGAGGGAGGGGGTTATACCAATGCTCGATGAGCTTGACTTATCGAGCATTGGTTAAGCCCGTGCGGCGCTTGAGCATTTTCAAGGCGTGATGCGTCAGCATCGAAAGCCTTGGTATTATTCGCTCCTTTCATCCTCGATCAGATCCATGCCGGTCATGTCCTGCGGATTGCTGCCGAGGGAGGCGAGGCGCAGGAAGCCGGCCTGATCTGCGGGCGAGAAGAGCCCGCCGAAGAGGGACCAGCTGCTGACCACGCGCGACACGGTGCCCGGCTGCCCCGGAACGCCGGGGCTCTGCGGGTCCGGCGTGACAGGCCGGGGCGTGATGTCTGCCAGCGCCGTGGCCGTGCTGCTGGCGAGGGTGTAGTTCATGGCGTCTGCGCCGCCGAGGCTGAGGCCGCTGATCAGCACCGTCTTGCCCGTGCCCGGCTCTGCATCCTCGAACACGCCGTTTGCGGTGGCCACGCTCAGCATGTCACCGCCGACCATGCCGTTGAACAGGGCGCCGGAGGTGTCAAGCGTGGCGGCTGTTGTGCCATCTGCCGTCTTGTTGAGGGCGGCAATGCCGCCGATGCTGGAGATGACAGCCTGGGTCACATCGCCCGTGACCGCGCCGGGCGTGACGGTCAGCGTGTAGTTTCCGGCCGCAAGACCCGACAGCAGGTAGCCGGAAAGGCTGATCATCTTGCCGGTGCCTGCGTTCTTGTCGAGATAGCTGCCGGACAGGCTGGCGAGTAACACGTCATCGCCAAGGATGATGCCATTCAACTGCGCGCCGGTCAGATCCAGTGTCACCGCCGTGGTGCCGTCATAGGTCCGCGTGATGCCCGAAACACCGGTGAGGGTGAGCGCCTTGGGCGTGATGGCCGCGTTTGTGGAGACGTTGAAGCTGTTCCCCAGCGCATTGGCCAGCTCGTAATTGCCGGCATCCGTGCCGCTCAGCATCAGGTCATAGACCGAGATGTCCTTGTTCGTACCCGCTGATGGGTCGAGGAAGGCCGCCGAGCCGGACAGTGTCAGATCATCGCCGCTGACAAAGCCCGTCAGAACTGCGCCGCTCGCATCCAGCGTGGCGGCGTCGCCCCCGTCATAGACCTTGCTCTGTGCGGAGAGCCCGCTGACGGCGGTGATGACGGCCTTTTCCACATCGCCCGTGACGGTGCCGGGTGTGACGCTGACGGTGTAGTTGCCCGCTTCCGCGCCGCTGAGGCTCAGGCCCGTGACCGTGATGATCTTGCCATTGCCCGCGTTCTTGTCCGCATAGGCGCCAAGGGCGGTGGCAAGGCTCACGTCATCCCCAAGGATCACCCCGTTCAGTCCCGCAAAGCTCTGGTCAAGGGTGACGGTCGTGGTGCCGTCATAGGTGCGGGTCATGCCGGTGAGGCCGGTGACGGTGAGGGCCTTCGGGGTGATGTCTGCCGCCGCGGCGAGCTGGAGAGTGTTGCCGATGCCGGCGTCATACTCATAGTTGGCGGCATCGGCGCCGGTCAGGGGGAAAATCGTCACCTCAACCGTCTTGCCCGTGCCTGCGGAGGCGTTGAGGAAAGCGGCGGAGCCATCAAAGGTCAGGTCGTCTCCGCTGACCATGCCGGTGAGGATGGCGCCGGAAGTGTCCAGCGTTGCCGCCGTGGTGCCGTCATAGACCTTGCTTTCGACGGCGAGCCCGCCGACGGCCGTGATCACTGCCCGTGTGACCTCAAGCTCCACCAACCCATCCGTGAAGGTGTAGTTGGAGGCAAGACCGGTGCCGTTGCCGAGGCTGAGTCCGCTGGTGTCGGCGGTGAAGTACTGGTCCGCGTTCTTGCTTGCGAGGGTGGCCGTGCCGCCGAAGGTCAGTGTCTCGCCATTGGCAAGGTTGCCCAGAACGATGTCCGAGGCAGAGAAGCTGGTGCTGCCGTTGTAGGTCCGCGAACCGGTGAGGCTGACGGCGCGTGGCGTTACGGTGACCCCGCCTGAGCCGAAGGCGAGATAGAAGTCGGCCATCGTCAGGCCACCGGTCAGGCCGAGGGTGACCATGTTGGGGTCGGACCAGGCGTAGGTGCCCACATTCGTCGTGCCAGTGATGGCGCTGCCCACGTCCACGGAAACGGAGGTGCCGGTGATGCTGGTGTTCAGACTGCCCTGAAAGCCGCCCGTATCGCCATAGGCGCGGGAGAGGTCGCCGGACACCTTGATGTAATTGTCATAGAGCGCCTGAGTGGAAAGCGCCCGCAGCTCCGGCACACCGCCTGCCTTGGGTGAGCCCCAGACGCTGGCGAAGTCCCAGCCATCCTCGATATAGAGGAAGGGATCGAGAAGTTCGTCCGCTGTCTTGCCCCAGCTGGCGGGCGATGAGCCCGTGCCTGCCGCGTCCACATTGTAAAAGACGTTGGACACGTTGCTGCTGCTATTGCTGCCAAACAGGCCCTGGTTTCCGGAAACGGTGCCAGTGGCGTAGCTGTAGCTGATCGTGCCGCCGTTGTTGCCAACGAGCGCGCCTCCCTGCGTCCCGGAAACGTTGCCGGTGGCATAGGAGTTGATGATCACGCCATTGCTGCTGGTTGCCCCCACCAGCCCGCCCACCTGGAACCTGACGGTGGAGGCATTGCCGGTTGCATAGGACTGGCTGATGGTGCCGCTGTTGAGATAGCCCACAAGCCCGCCGAAGGCCCCCAGCGTTCCCCCGCCAACAACGGCGCCGCCGCTGACGTCTCCGCTGGCGAAGGAGCGGGTGAGGGTGGTCTGAAACATGTAGCCCACCAGTCCACCGGTCGCACCCGTGCTGCCGGCCACGGTTGCGGAAGACCAGAGGCCGGACAGCGTGGAATTTGCCGCCCAGCCCACGGCACTGCCAACCCCGGAACCGCCGGTGACAGAACCCGTCACACCGAAATTGCTCAGGCTGGCGCCTGCCGTAACCCCGAACAGGCCGACGGCCTGTGTCGAGGGCCGGTTGACATAAAGGCCGGAAACCGTATGCCCCAGCCCTTCAAAGGTGCCGGAGAAAGCGGTGTTGAAATCGCCCAGCGAGGCGAAGCCTGTGCCGCTGTTCCAGCCCGCGGTGGCAGAGGCGTCGATATTGCTGCCGAGCACATAGCGCCCGGTAAGGTCTCCGGCGATGCCCTGCAGATCCGTGCCCGTGGTGCTGCCTTCCGCCCCGAGGCTGGTGATGATCGTGTAGCTGTTGACCGTGCCGTCGCTGCCCAGCTTCGTGGCAAAGCTGCCGGTGGAGGCAAGGTTCACCGGGGCGCTGATGGTGTAGCTGGCGGTATTGCCGGCGGCCACCGCGCCCTGACCGTAATGCAGCGCCAGTCCCGCCGTGGCCGTGCCGTTGAGCGTGGCGTTGATGGCAATATTCCGGTCGGCCCGGAGAGTGAGGACATTTGCGGCCCAGTTGATGCCTGAGGACACGGTGATGTCGCCTGCATCCCCTCCGGCCGCAACCGTCGAAACTTCCACATTGCCGCTGGCAAGCCCCGCCTCGATGGCGGCGGCCATATCCGCGTCGATGTTGATGTCCGTGGGGTCGATCAGCCAGTCGCCGCCGTCCGTCTCGACCTTGAGCGTCTTGCTGAGCTTCACCTTCTTGGCGGAGGTCTCGACGAATTTCGCCTTCAGCGAACCGCTGGCATGGGTCTCGTCGCTGCCCAGCAGCAGGATGCGGCCATTGCGGGAGCCGATGGCCTTGGCCTCCACCGTGCCGGTGTTGTTGACGATGCCCTTCTTCGCCTCCGAGGCGCCCCTGGCGGTGAGAATGGCGGTGCCGCCATCGGCCTTGATCAGGCCGCTGTTCTCCGCCAGCGCCTCCATGGTGGAGGCCTTCACCTCCACCGAAATCAGGCCGTCGCCGTCAAAATCCAGCAGCACGTCCGTTCCGGCGGCCAAGGCCGTGTCGCCGGTGATCGTGCCGCTGTTGCGCACGGTGGGGGCGATGAGGGCAACGACCGCGCCGGAGACTTCGCCCGCATTGGTGATGCCGCCGCCGCTGCCGGTGAAAGTGAAGTCATGGGCGAGAAACCGGCTGTCGGTAATGCCAAGCGTGGAGGCGACAAAGGCCCCCGTCTGCACCCGCCCGCTGGTGCCGATGGCGATGCCATTGGGGTTGATCAGGAACACCTGACCGTTGGCATTGAGATTGCCGAGGATCTGTGACGGATCCTGCCCCGTAACGCGGTTGAGTGCCATGGACGAGGCGCCCGGCTGCACGAAATTGACGGTGGCGCCGCTGCCGATGGAAAAGCTGTTCCAGTTGGTGATCAGCTGGTGGCTGGTCTGCGTCACCGTCATGGTGTTGCCCGAGGTGCCGATGCTGCCGGTGCCTGCCGCAATGGTGCCGCCGGTGGGCAGCTCCTGCGCCTGCAGCAGGGAGGGGGGCAGGATCAGCCCGGCACCAAGCGCGCAGGTGGATAGCAGCAGGGTCAGATGACGCCTGCGCGGGGAGAGACGGCCAGCCGGAGAGACGCTGTTACGGGAAAGCTGCATGGCACCAGTCCTCATGCTGGGGCTTCGGGAGGATCATGCCTCCCGCCCAGAAACTTCTTTTGCCGCACTGGCGTGCGAAGGGCTCAACCGCCTCAGAAGCGGATGGCCCCCGTCAGCCAGAATTGATTGTTCAGGGACTTTCCGTCCGTATTGCTGCCGTCCGCCGGGCTGCGGCCGGGGTTGTCGCCGATGGCATGGGCCCAGGTGGCGGAGATGTTCAGGTTCTCGCGCGTCCAGCGGGCATAAAGCCCGGCACCGCCCAGGCCGTAGCTGTTGCAGGCGCAGGCATTGGCGAGCGGTATGCCCCGCTCGAAGCGGTTCACCACCACCTGTCCGGCATCGGCAAAGGCGGCGAGCTGAACCTGTCCGTATCTGGCATTCACCGGCAGGTCGTAGCGCAGTTCCACGCTGCCCAGCACGCCCATGTCGCCGCGCCCTTCACCCACCGGATAGGCGCGCACCGCATAGGGCCCGCCGAGCGCAAATTCCTCGGACGAGTCCAGATTGCCATCAGCAAGCTGGCCATAGCCGCGGGCAAAGAGCGAGAAGGGGCCATGCAGCTTCTGCACGCGTGCCGCACTGGCATTGACCTTGTTGAAGGCCCCGGCGGTGCGCAGGCCCGCCCGGTCTGCGGCCTCCGCCGAAGGCTCGCCGGAAAGATCCAGCGTGCCGGTTGTCCAGCTCAGCGACAGGGCCGTCAGGCCGCCGCCGAGAAATGCATCGCGCGCTTCGCCCGAGACACCGAAAGTGCCCGAGACGGACTGCTTGTCCGAAAGCCGCCCGGCGCGGCTGTCATCCACCAGCGACTTCCAGTTCACCCCGGCGGAGGTGGAGACGGAAAGCCTGCGGGTGGTGACGAGCGCATAATCCAGCGTTGCCCCGGCAAAGTCCGCCTTGCCCTTCAGGCCCAGCAGGCGGCCCGTGTCATCCACATTGCGATAGGTCAGGTGGCCATAGCTGGCGCTGAGCGTGAAGGGCGAGGCCCACAGCGGCACGCTGGCCGACAGCGACCCGAAGCGCTGGCCTTCCGAGCCCGACAGCGTGACGCGGCTGAGGTCTCCGTAGCCGGTCGCATCCGTCAGCAGCGCCGTGCCGGTGCCTTGTATCCGCCCCGTGGACCAGGAGCCGAAATTGTCGGCGGACAGGCTGCCGGAGAGCAGCGGGTCCTGCGTGGTATCGATCACAAGCCGTGTGGTGCCGGGGGCCGCGCCCGGCATCAGCCGCGCCCTTGCGGTGACGCCGGGGTGGGCATTCATGCGCAGCAGAGCGCTTTCCAGCTGCGCCTGCGTCAGATCCTCGCCCGCCGTTTCCTGCTGCAGAATGGCGCGCAGGCGTGCTTCGGAGGCCCGCATGCCTTCCGTCCGCCCGAAGCTGGCCTCTTCCAGCCGGCCTTGCAGGATCTCGATCGTAATCACCCCTTCGGTGATGTCCTGCGGCGGCAGGATGGCGCGGGCGAGAAGATGCCCGCCTGCCTGCAATGCCGCCGTCGTCTGGCTCGCCAGCGCCTGAATGCCGCCGATGCCGAGCCGCTTGCCCTTTCCGGCCGCGATGATGGCCGCCTGGCTGGCGGGAGGCAGCAGATCCGCCCGGCCGGTAAAACGCAGGCCGGTGACGGTGATGGTCTGACCTTCCTCCGCAGCGGTGACCGGGCGCCCTTGCTCGCTCAGCGCCGCCCCGCCCGCATCCATTCCCGGCAGGGGCCGCTGCATGTCCAGCCGCCTCTGTTGCTCGCGCAACAGACTGCCCGCATCCTGCGCCGCGGCAGGCAGAGACAGGACAGGCAGGCACAGCGCAAAAGCTGAAACCAGCGGCGCCGCCGCCGTCAGAGGCCGCGCCAAGCTCCGCCGCCCGGCGCGCCATACCGTCAATGTTCCCAAAATCGTCAACAGCAGATGATCCCCGTCCCGGACCGGGCAGCCAGACCATGTCTGACGCCTGTTCACCGAACCTGCCGGAAACAGCCCAGACTTGCACGTCCAAATTTTGCATGTATCGGCAAAACTGCGGTGCCTGCCACCTAGGCGCAGAACCCCGGCATGGCACATGACTTGGCGGCCTGTGACACAGGTGAGAGGCTGATATGCCTGTTGCCAGCTTCAATCTAAAAGTTATCATCATATGACTGACCGTGGGGCAGGCTGCCGGTCATGAACATGGCTCCCGGCGCCCGGAGGAGCTTGCGGTCAAAGGTTCAGAGAATGCGGCTTGCAATCGATGCCAGAAACCTGGTGCATTCCCGTTCCGGTATTTCCCGTTCAATTGAATCCGCCGTTTGTGCCTTGTCCGGGAGGGTGGGGGAGATTCACCTCTGCCTGCCGGATGTGCCTCATTCTGATTTCGCACATCTCTCCTCCCTCCCAGATGTCCACAGTCATGTGGTCCACCGGCCCTCGGCCCTTGGCCGGTTGTGGTGGGGAGCGGCGGACTTGCCGGCCATGCTGCGCAGGATCCGGCCAAGCGTTTTCTGGGCGCCCGCGCACAAGCTTTCCAGGGCAGCGGCTGATGTTGCTCCCAGTGTCTTGACCGTTCACGATCTGGTTTGGAAATTTGCACCCGGGACGATGCGCTTTCACCGCAGGACCGGAGATCAACTCCTGACGGCGCGTGCGCTTCGCCATGCAGATCAGATCATCGCCGTGTCAGACCGCACGGCGGCAGATCTGAAGGCCGTGTTTCCCGGCCTGCGCACGAACATTGCCGTCATTCCAAACATTGTCCGTTCCTTGCCTGAACCCGAGGATGTCTCCGTCTTGCGGTCTGCCGGGATCGCCGGTGCCTATTGTCTTTTTGTCGGAACCGTAGAGCCGCGCAAGAACCTTGCGCGAACCATCCGGGCCTATCTTGCCTTGCGTGAGGAGGTCCGGCAGCAGCTGCAGTTTGTCATTGCCGGTGGTCTGGGCTGGAAGAACAGAGAGGTCCAGGAGCTGTTGAGGAGCCGCGAGAGCGGCGTGGTCTTTCTTGGCGGCGTCAGCGAGCAGCGGCTGGCAACGCTCTACACGCACAGCCGTTTTGTTGTCATGCCATCCCTCTATGAGGGATTTGGCTATCCCGCCATCGAGGCGAAGCAGTTTGGCAAACTGCTGCTCACGTCCCGAAACTCTCCAATGTCCGACATCGCCGGACCCGGCACCGTCCTGGCGGACCCGCTGGACGAAGCCTCGATTGCAGCCGGGTTCGAGCAGTGCCTGCGCCTCAGCAGCGAAATCGACCCGCAGCCGCTCAGGACCCATGCCGCGCGATTTCAAGCGGATGTGGCCGCGCCAGCGCTGCTGCAGGCCTTTGAAGCCGCCATTGTGATCAGGCAGCGAGCGCTCTCAATCGGTTGACGGGAGGCGTGGCAATTCTGATCCTTAAGTAATTCTACCGATGCTTACTTCCGGCAAGAATTCGGCATCTTTACACGTGTAGAGCGTACTTTCCGTCTGCGATTCAGATTTGCTGTATAAAGTTTGGTTTGACCCTGCTTCTTGTTGTTATTTACGTATGCCGCAGCGATAAGTGCATGGTGACTTAAGGAAATTTCCGGAATTAGAACTCGGTATGCGGGTACTTCATTTTTTTAAAACAGCCTTTCCGGACACGGTGGGCGGGATAGAGCAGACGATCCATCACCTTGCGGCAGGCACTTCGCGGCATGGCTGGGATGTGGATGTTCTGTCTCTGGCACCGGAAGATGCGCCCGCCAGCGTTGAGCCTTCAGGCTACACCCTGCACAGGGCGGGCAAGAGCCTTGAGGTTGCCTCGACTGGGCTGTCCTGGTCAGCGCTGGCCAAGTTTTCTGCGCTTTCGAGGAAAGCCGATGTTGTTCACTACCACTTCCCGTGGCCCTTCATGGATCTGGCGCATTTTCTGGTGCGCATGCGCAAGCCCTGTGTTGTGACCTATCATTCTGACATCATCCGGCAAACTCTGCTGTTTCCGCTCTATCAACCCTTGCAGACAGCCTTTCTCCGGTCTGTAGACAGAATTGTTGCGACGTCGCCAAATTATCTTCAGACGAGCATTGTCCTGTCCCGTTTTGCAGAGAAATGCGAGCTGGTGCCGATCGGTGTTGACCGCGAACTGTATCCGGAACCCGAAGCAGACAGACTGGCCCACTGGCAGGACCGCTTTGGCCCCCGGTTTTTCCTCTTTGTCGGAGTTCTCAGGTATTACAAGGGTCTGCATATCCTGGTGGAGGCCGCCCGGCATGTGAGCTACCCGATCGTCATTGCCGGTGCCGGGCCGATCGAGGCGGAACTGAAGCAGCAGGTGCAACGGCTTGGGCTGACCAATGTGCATTTTCTCGGGCACATCAGCGAGGCTGACAAGTCGTGTCTTCTGGCGCTTTCTTATGGAGTGGTCTTCCCCTCCCATCTGCGGTCCGAGGCTTTCGGGATTTCGTTGCTGGAGGGGGCAATGTTCGGTAAGCCGATGATCTCCAGCGAGATTGGCACGGGCACAAGCTATGTGAATGCGGCTGATGAAACCGGACTGGTGGTGCCTCCCGGTGATCCGGAGGCATTTGCTGCCGCCATGGCTCGGCTGTGGAACGATCCGTTGCTTGCCCGGCAAATGGGGGAGGCTGCGCAGAAGCGGTATGAAGTGTATTTCAAGTGTGAGCAGATGGTCGGATCCTACCTGAGGATCTACGAAGATATTCTCAATAAATAGACCGGGGCCAGGGTGGAGTGTCCGTTTTGAAGAAGCTTGCAATCGTATCGACCTACGATGATCTGTGCGGGATCGCGGGCTACACGAAGGCGCTCGTCCGGCAGCTGCAGCAGGACTACGAGGTCACGGTTTTCGATCTGGACCAGTACTTGTTGCGCTCCACGATGCGCCCGCTTCGCAAGCTCGGCGACCAGCTGATTGCGGAGATTGTCAGTCAGCTGCCGGATTTTGACGCCGTGAATATTCAGCTGGAGCATGGCACGCTCGGCTCCACGCATGCCGATATCGTCCGCCGTTTCGAGAAACTGGCGCTGCATGACAAGCCGCTGACCGTCAGCTTTCATACGGTGCTGCCGATTGGCGGACGGGGCTGGCGCGATCTTGCAAGGGCGGCGCGGCAGCTTGACCGCCGGGGCTGCTTCGAGATCCTCAACGAGATGCGTGTTGGCCGCGAACTGGGCCATCCGATCCTGAAAAACCTCGCTGCCCGTCAAGCGCGGGCAAGAACGTCTGCGATCTTCCACACACGCCGCGATGCCCGCAGTCACAAGCTGGTCTACAGGCTGCAGCGCGTTCTGGACCATCCGCTGGCGTTTTATGGCGCGGGTGGAGATGCGGCTGCACCGCAGCTTGAAATGCCCTTGCCCGGCGCGATCAGGAAGACGGAGAGCCCTGTGGTTCTGGGCGCCTTTGGCTTCATCAGCCCCTACAAGGGCCTGTTGACCGCCATTCACGCCCTGCGTCGTTTGCCGGAGAACTTCCATCTGATGATCTTCGGGGGCGTGCACCCGAATGACATCCGCAAGGGCGAGTCCGTTCAGCCCTACCTCGAGCGGATGCTTGGCCTGATTACCGAAGGCGTTGACCCGAAGACCGCAGGCGAAAAGGCACCGACGCGCGAGGACAGGGTGAACATGCATCTGGATGACCCTGATCTGCTGCGCCAGATCATGACCGGCATGCAGGATATCTCTGGCCGGGTGCATTTCATGGGCGCGGTGAAGGATGACGAGTTCGCCTCTGCCATTCAGGCCTGTGACGTCGTGGTTCTGCCCTATGAAGAGGTTGGCCAGAGCTCGTCCGGTCCCCTGGCCATCGCAAATGATGTGGGGGCCCGGATCGTCTGCGCCCGCAACAAGGCGTTCCTCCAGTATGACCGTTACAATCCCGGCCGGCTGAACTTCTTCGACATCGGCAACTATATCGAACTGGCTCAGAGGGTTGTCAGCGTATTGGAAAATCCCCCGCCGATGCTGCCGCAACGCTACACGGTGGAAACCAACCGCGCGGTCTACAAGGCGAGCTTTGAGGCCGCAGATGACGAAATCGAGCCCTTGCAGCGCAAGCTGGCAGGCAAGGATGGCTGAGCGCGCTGCCGTGGACCCTGCTGACGGCCTGGAGTGCGGAGCCGTTGCGGCCCGGCTGCCGGAGCGGCGCTCGCTCTGGATCGAGCGCAGCCTGGGAGAGGATATTGGTCTGGCGTTTCGTCAGCGCCGCCTGGCATGGATGCTCTATATGGCTGAAATGGCTGAGTCCCGGCGTTCGACCGGCCTTGGCCTGCCCGGCCCCTTTTTGTCCACTGCCCTGCACATGGCCATCCTCGGCACGGTGATGTCGATCGTCTTTGCAGAGCCGGTGCAGGAGTTCATCCCGTATTTCGGCTTGTCCTTTGCCCTCTGGCAGACGCTGTCGGCCGCGATTGCGCGCATGGCCAATGCCAGTGAAAGGGCTGTGCGCTATCTTGCCTTTCCCCGGTTGTCGAGCCTCATCATCTATGTGGTGGATGCGCATGACTATCTGCTTGGACTGGGCGCGCGCGTGCTGTCGTCGGTGCTGATCATTGCCCTGATCAATCCTGCGATCCTCCTCTCGGCCAATGTGCCGGCCCTGCTGGCCGGCGTCATGCTGGCGTCGCTCGCCGTCATCATCTGGTCGCCCATTCTGACGGTGATCTTCAACACCTTCCGCATCCTGCGCGGCTTTCTGGCGCAGATCCTGCTGCTGATCTTTCTGGTCACGCCGGTGTTCTATTCCGTGGACCGGTTTTCCGAACATCGCTGGGTGGCGGATATCAATCCGGTCTTTCATGTGATCGAAGCGATCCGGGCGCCGGTTCTCCATGGAACCTGGCCGCTCATGTCGCTGGCTGTCTGCGGCGGCCTCGCCGTGGCCGGCCTCTTTCTGCTGCGCCTCGTGCACCGGCGTCAGCGCCTTGCCATGGTCTATGGGTGGGTGGCATGAGCCTGGAGCCCGAGAACACCCGCCCTCTTGTCGCACGTCTTGTGGAGGCGACGGTCGAAATCCCTCTGCGGGGCTTCCGCCACAACGGCGCAGCGGCGTCGGATCCGCGCATCTTCCGCAACAAGGACGGCGGCTGGAAGCTTCGCGCGCTCGACAGGGTTTCGCTGGACATACACCGGGGCGACCGGCTCGGCATATCGGGGGCAAACGGCAGCGGCAAGACGACACTGCTGCGGGTGCTGGGCGGCCTTCTGCCTCTGGCCTCCGGCAGGATCGAACACTACGGCAGCGTGCGTCCGCTGATCAGCATTGGCGCAGGGCTCGTTCCCGCCTTGAGCGGCCGTCAGAACGTCGCCCTGCAATATGATCTGCTTGGCATACGCACGATGCCGCTCCGGGAGTTCACGGAGAATGTGGTGGAGTTCGCCGGGATCGGTGATTTCTTCGGCATGCCGGTTTCGACCTATTCGCCCGGCATGACCACGCGGCTCCAGTTTGCCGTGAATACCGTTGAGCCATCGGATCTGCTTCTGCTGGATGAATGGATCGGCGTTGCGGACGAGGCCTTTTATCAGAAGGCTCAGGACAGGTTGCAGGATTTCATCTCGCGCAATGAGGCTCTTGTCTGCGCCTCTCACAACAAGGTTCTGCTGGACATGCTGGCAAACCGGAGAGTGACAGTGAACGCGGGCATTCTGGAGTTTTGATGTGTTGAAGTTCTTGAAGAATATGATCCGGCCCGCCGTGAATAGAGAGAGGGACATGCACGTGCAGAACGCCACCTATCTGGGCAATGGCCTCATTCTTGCGCGCACCAGATGGGACGGGCATGTGGTTGTGCCGGGATATAACGTGGATGTTGCAATTGGCATTGTCCGCGATGGCATCCACGAGCCCTGGACGACCCGGCTGGTGCAGGAGCTGCTGCGGCCGGGCGAGACCTATGTGAATGTCGGCGCGAATTTCGGCTATTTCACCTGTCTGGGTGCCCGGATCGTGGGCTCGGGCGGCAAGGTGGTGTCGATTGAGGCCAATCCGCATGTCTTCAGCATTCTGATGAAGACCATTCTATGGGCAGGCATCGTCGACCGGGTGACGGCCTACAATCGTGCCGCCTATCTGCATTCCGGTGCCGAGTTCGATTTCACCTTCGACTATCAGTACATCGGCGGGGGCCACATCCGGCATGATGTGGAGGCCTCAGCCGTCCAGACCGGCACGCCCTTCTGGTCTCCCGAAGCGCTGCCGCATCTGCTTGAGGCGGATGGGCGGTGGAATCCCTCGCGCGGGCTGCTCAATTTCTTCAAGGTGCAGTCGCTGGCGCTGGATGACATCACCGCCGGCATGACGGCAGACCTCATCCACTGCGATGTGGAACAGGCCGAGCCCTTTGTGCTCGTGGGGGCCAGGAACCTGATCAGCCGTTCGCCACGATGCAAGATCATCTTCGAATGGTCCGGCTACGCCTATGACCATGGCAACGAGGAGTACCGGACGGCCGTCAGGGACATGTGGGACCTGCTGGTCAAAGAGAATTTCGTGGTGCGTTATCTGAAGCCCATGCTCCATGACAATGGCGCCATCGAGGTGTCTGCGCCGCTGTCCTTTGAGGAACTGCTCACCTCTCCGCACGGTGACTATGTCGCCCTGCGCAAGGGGCAGGACCCCTGGGGATGACACATATGCAGGATAACCATCTCCTCTTTTTTCACATCATGAAGACAGGCGGGACATCTTTCTACCGGTTCCTGGAGAACGCCTATGATGTCAGCGCTCAAATTCCGGCTGACATGGTGGATACCTACAAGGACGTCGAGTACCTCTCAACGTTCTCTCCCCGAAGGGTCCGGCGTCTCGACAGGGAATATTTGAATCTGCTGGTCGAGGTGGGAAGACACCGGCTCATTTCCAAGATTCATACCTCGTTCAATTTCGTCGATGACTTTCTGTATTTTTATCCAGATACGAAGATCATCACAATTCTGCGCGACCCTGTGGAGAGGGCGCTGTCGCATATCGAGAATTTGCGGCGCACACCGGAGGCGACCGTCAAGGGCCTTGATTCCGAGATGCGCGCCCTGATTGAAGAGCTCAGAACCGGCCCTCTGGAAAAGGTGCTTGATTTTGGCCCTGACAGTTACTTCAGGAAGCCCCTTTCCAATCATCAGGCCCGGATCCTCGCAGGATATGCCTTTCATGATCTGGAAGACGAAGTCCTGCTCGAGCTGGCATTGAAAAATCTTGAGAAGATCAACTTTGTCGGCCTGACAGACAGGCTGGAGAAGTTTGCCGGGATCGTGTCCTTCAATCTCGGCTTTTACAACAGCTACTCCGAAGAGCGTCTGAATGTGATGCCGGAAGAGGCTAGGATCGATGCGGCGGAGCGTGCGCGGATCACGGATATTCTGGCTGAAAAGAACAAGGTCGATGCAATCGTCTTCGAGGAGGCGAAGAAACGCTTCGCCCGGCACGTGCAGGACTATCACGATGCGCTGTTCCAGCTGCGCGGCGGCCAGAGGCTGCGGGCGCTGGCGCCGGGGGAGGAGGCCACATTCGGCATGGAGAGCGCGCTGGTGGGCGAGGGCTGGCATGAGCGTGAGGCCGGGCTTGGCGGCGGTTGTGCCAGATGGGGCGGCCCCGGGCCATCCTCGGTGCTCTATCCCGCCGTTGCGCTGCAGGGCGAAACCTCGATTGATTTCAACATCGTGTCGGTGATCAATGATGAAATCTATGCCTCGATGCAGATCTTCATCAACGGGTCCTACGCACCGCACGAAACCTCGATCCGCGATGGTTTTCTCGTCGCCTCGGTGAAGACGCGCAGCCCGGAAGACAATGCATCCGGCACCCGGATCGAATTCCGCTTTTCCGGCGTGAAGTCGGCCTTCGAGGCACATGGCGTGCCGGACCACCGACGCAAGACCATCGCCCTGCAAAGCCTTCAGATGCGGCGGATGTCTTGATGCGTGACCATTATCTCTTCTTCCTGCATTTCATGAAGACGGGCGGGACGTCATTCTACCGTTTTCTTGAGAACAATTATGCCGTTGGCGATTATATCGCCGATGACAAGGTTCGCTCCATCGACCTGGCCGAACATGACTTTGCGGACTTCTCTTGTGAAGCCCGGCGCAGGAGTGCTGAGCGGATCCGGATCTGTGCGGAACTTGCGAAGTACAAACTCATAACAAAGCTGCATTTCTCGCATCTGGTGATCGACGATTTCCGCCAGCTCTATCCGGATCTCAAGGTCATTTCAGTGTTCAGAGATCCAGTTGATCGCGTCTTCTCGCAGATCGAGCACTGGCGCCGCATCCCGGATGTTCACATGAAGACTGTGGCGCCGGAAATGGTCAGCGTCATCAATGACGTGAAGCGGGGTGAACTCGACAAGGTGCTTCGCTGTGAACGGGACAGCCATCACGCCAACTATCTGGAAAATCATCAGGCAAAACGGCTGGCAGGTTATGTGGGCAACGCTCCTGCCGATGACATCCTGCTGGAGACGGCGCTGAAGAATCTGGAAAATATCGATCTCGCCGGCGTGACGGACAGGCTGGACAAATTTGCCGAAATCATTTCCTTCAATCTGGGTTTCTACAACACTTACTCCGATGAAAATTTGAATGTTACTCCGCAGAACGCCAAGCTGGACCCGTTTGAGCGGGAAAGACTGAAGGATCTTCTGAGCGAAAAGAACAGAATCGATGCGATCGTCTTCGAGGAGGCGAAGAAACGCTTTACCCGGCACGTGCAGGACTATCACGATGCGCTGTTCCAGCTGCGCGGCGGCCAGAGGCTGCGGGCGCTGGCGCCCGGGGAAGAGGCCACATTCGGCATGGAAAGCGCGCTGGTGGGCGAGGGCTGGCAGGAGCGTGAGGCCGGGCTTGGCGGCGGCTGCGCCAGATGGGGCGGGCCGGGGCCATCGTCGGTGCTCTATCCCGCCATTGCGCTGCAGGGCGAAACCTCGATCGATTTCAACATCGTGTCGGTGATCAATGACGAAATCTATGCCTCGATGCAGATCTTCATCAACGGGTCCTATGCGCCGCATGAAACCTCGATCCGTGATGGTTTCCTCGTTGCCTCGGTGAAGACGCGCAGCAGCCAGGACAACACATCCGGCACCCGGATCGAATTCCGCTTCTCCGGCGTGAAGTCGGCCTTCGAGGCACATGGCGTGCCGGACCACCGGCGCAAGACCATCGCCCTGCAAAGCCTTCAGATGCGGCGGAATGACTGAGACCAGCACTCATTGAGCTTGACGCATTGAGTGCCGGTCAAGCCCGTGCGGCGCATGAGCAATTTCAAGACGTGATGCGTCTGCATCAAAAGCCTTGGCATGACCCTCATGCCCGGCCCGCGGCGCCTGCAGTCCCGATCTTCAACCGGGTTATGTTCCATAAGATAGATTACGCGATAAATCGCGTGGAGGTAAGGTTAATGGGGCCGGTTTATGAGAGAGACGCGGCATTCGCCGGTCTCTGACTGGCCATCGCAAGCGCTGGAAAGGGGCCGCTCAGGCGGCCGCTGCACTGAAGCGGTTATTTCTAACAGTCCCCGCTGACCATGAGTGCGAAACTGACTAGAAGCGTGCTGACGTTGCACCCCTACCCCCGGTTCCAACGGCGTGGGAGATGGCGGAGGCGAGGTCTGTAGCGGATCGGGGTTCTGCCGCAGGCGGCAGGATGACGATGGGGCTGGCGGCGTCCTTCTGTCAGGGGCCGCCGAAGGATTTGCGCTTCAGCAGCGGCAGGGCGTGGTCAATGAAGGCACGGGTGGCTCTGCTGGCGGTCTTGCGGGGCTGAAACACCATGTGCACCGGCACCGGTTCGGTTTCGTAGCTCTGGAGAACGGCAACAAGAGACCCGTCCGCGATCTGCCGCGCCACCTGATAAGACAGGGGCCGGACGAGACCCAGGCCGCGCTCTGCCGCCGTGATTGCGGCTGCCGCGCTGTTGAGGGAAAGCCGGCATGCGACCCGGACCGAACGGACGCGGCGGGACGAGGGGCTTTCACGGTAGCGCCAGAGTTCATGCGTGCCGGCCTCGTTCAGGCCGATGCACACATGGTGCTGCAGACCGGAGGGATGATCCGGCGCCGGATGTCTCTCCAGATAGGCCGGTGCGGCGCAGATCAGCGGGCGCACTTCGCCCAGTTTCACCGCGCTCAGCGAAGAATCCGGCAGCTCTGCCAGGCGGACGGCCACGTCCACGCCCTCCCCGGTCAGGTCCACCATCCGGTTGAGCAGCAGCACACGCACCTGCACATGGGGGTGGGCCTCCAGAAAGCTTTCGACCACCGGCATCACGTGCAGCCGGCCAAACAGTTCCGGCGCGGTGATCACGATGCTGCCATGGATTTCGGCCTCTTGCGCCGGATGGTCCAGGCGGCCGAGTTCGTCCAGAACCGCCATATAGGCCGTGGCATGACGGGCTCCTGCCTCCGTCACGGCGAAGCGGCGCGTCGTGCGGTCGAGCAGCCGTTCACCGGCCGTTGCCTCCAGCTGTGCAACCGCGCGGGTCACGGAGGCCGGAGAGCGGCCCAGCCTGCGCGCCGCCGCCGCCAGAGAGCCTGCCTCCACGGCCGTTACAAAGATCGACATGGCTTCAAGACGGTCCATCAGAATTTCCAATTCTGCAATCAAGACTTTCAGATTGGCCATATTATGCCGGAACTTGAAACACATTACCTTCTCCGGGAACACAAAATGGAGTTGGTGATGTCCACGAGATACAAGTTCCAGACGGCCGGTGGCGTGGAGGTTTTCTACCGCGAGGCGGGCCCCGCCAATGCGCCGGTCATCCTGCTGCTGCATGGTTTTCCCACGTCCAGCCACATGTTCCGCGATCTGATCCCGCTGCTGGCGGACCGGTACAGGCTTGTCGCGCCTGATCTGCCCGGCTTCGGCCAGACCAAATCCCCGCCGCGCGGGACGTTCGGCTACACGTTCGACCGGCTTGCCGGTGTCATCGAGGCTTTCACCGAGGCCCTGTCGCTCGACCGCTATGCGCTCTATGTCTTCGACTATGGTGCGCCGGTTGGCCTGCGGCTGGCCCTGCGTCATCCTGAGAGAGTGACGGCGATCATCAGCCAGAATGGCAATGCCTATACTGATGGCTTCAGCAGCGAATGGGGCCCGTGGGAAGACTATTGGCGCGTTGACAGCGAGGCGAACCGGGAAGCCTGCCGTCCGTCCCTGTCACCGGACACCATCCGGACCTGGCAGTACGGAACCGGAGCAGACCCGGAACGCCTCTCCCCCGATGGCTATGAACTCGACATCGCCTATATGGCGCGGCCGGGTGCCGAAGAGATTCAGCTTGATCTGATCCGGGACTACCGCAGCAACGTGGCCCTCTATCCGGACTTTCAGTCCTATTTCCGCGAACACCGCCCGCCCCTTCTGGCGGCCTGGGGGCGCCATGATCCGGCCTTCATTCCCGCCGGTGCCGAGGCCTACAGGCGCGACCTTCCGGATGCGGAGATCCATCTGCTGGATGCCGGCCACTTCGCCCTTGAGACCCACGCAGATGAAATCGCGGTTCTGATCCGCAATTTCCTGGGGCGCGTCCTTCCCGGCTGAGGGGAACCACAGATCGGGCCTTTTCATCACCGCTTCCGGCAGGGCCCGGCAAAAATATCTGTTGCGGGAAAACCGCCCGTTCCGGGGCGCCTTGACAGGGCGGCTATACGGACGGTGCGGCCATGCAGCCGTCAAGCGGCTATGGTAGATGATCAAGGGGATGACTCTTGCCGGAGTGCGATTGATGGGACGTCTGCCTGATCCGATCGAAACCTATATTGATGCCTATAACCGCAAGGACGTCGAGGGCATGCTGATGTGCCTCGCCGGGAACGTGTTCTTTCAGAACATCTCCGGCGGCGAGGTGACGGCGGAGGCGCTGGACAAGCAGAGCTTTGCGCAGATGGCGAGGTTCGGCGCATCCGCATTCGAGACCCGGCAGCAGAAGGTTGTGAACGCGATTACCGTGGCGGGCACCACACTGGCCGAGATCGACTATACGGCGGTCGTGGCAACCGACCTGCCGAACGGATGGAAGGCTGGCCAGAAGCTCGCGTTCTCAGGCGCATCTGCCTTCCGTGTCGAAGGCGGAAAGATCATCAGCATCGTGGATGAAAGCTGAGGTCTCTTTGTCCGCAGCCTTCACAAGACTACGGTTACTGGGCATCAGACAGGTGTGGGGAGAGACTGGCGGCGACTTCGCCGCCGCTTAAGCCGGAAATATCTGGCAATCCCTAGATGTCCAACTCCGCCTGCTCGCGCTCGCTCTCGGACAATGGTCTGCGTATGTTGGGGTCGATGAGAGACACTGGGTCCAGTTGCAGTTGCGACAGATTGGTGACGGCTTGAGAGCCGGAGGCGTAAGTGTGGGTGAGGACATTGCTCTCCGGATCGTACGAAATGTGGCTCGGGAAATAGTCGCCAAGCTTTTCGGGTTTCTGCTCCGCAAGTTCCGGTAACCTTTGCAGCTCGATGTAGGAGGCGTCCTTGAGAATGTTGGCCGCTGTCCGGTTCTGCTGCCTTCCGTTTTCTTTGTAGGGGCCCACGGTAGCTAGCACGATACGTGAAATCGCTGGGTACCAGCCATGCATATTTTGATTCAGGCCACCCACAATTTTGATTGCCAGCCGCTGCTGGAATGGCGTCATTCCATCGGGCTGTTCACCGAATTGCGGGAAAGCGTCGGAGATAGTGGACCTTGCTATGATCCAGAACGGGTCTCCAGGTCCGTCGAATTCATTAGAAACTGCGTTTAGGCCGTCGAATACGATCTCAACAAGGACTTCCAACAGGTCGTACCGGCGGTCTTCCGTGAGGTCCTTGAGAAACAGGTGATCGTAGGAGCGGTCGGAGAGCGAGGCCATGAGTTTTACGGCAAGCTTGATAGCGTTCGTGATGCTCTCTTTCGCCACCATCACATTGTGGGAATCATAGGCCGGATTTGTCTTAAACTGGCGAAGCCAGAAGAATGCAGACTCATAGAAGTGCTTGATTCTGTGTGCTGCGTAGGAGTTCTGTATTTTCCGTTCGGCGATCAAGGTTTCGAATGTGCGGAGCGCCGCCGCGTTGAAACGGGCGAGTATGCGTGGCGTAATCTTATTAGAACTAATGTAAAAACTGAGCGGTGCATATCGGTTGACTATGAAGGGGTCACTGAAGAGAGATTCGGATAGCAACGGCGCCGCTCCGAAACCATGGTAGGACATTTCTCGATCCACGATACCATCGTCTGAGAGGATTGCTTGCAGCGAGAGTCCATGAATGAAGCTTTCAGCAGCCTGGGCGTAGACCCCTTCTTCCGATATCCGGCGCAGCATATCAGAGATGATCCATGGAGCCTTGTTCACCAATGTCTTGCAGAAGCTGGGGTCAGCTATGATCAGAAGCAGCGAATGAGCATATGAACCCTGCTCGATCTTTTCACGGTGGATGAAATCGTAGAACGCAGTGGTCTCCCGATCTTCCTCAACGAACGCCGCTAGACGGATGAGGGTCGGTAGACTCCGCTTCAGGTCTTTCAAGAACTCGAGATGGTCGGTCTCGCTGGCTTCCGAAATCAGCTGCGCGGCGGAACGTACGAACTGGGGCACCCGCCCCGGCTTGATCTTGATCGGGCTGGACGCAGCGAGTGCGACGGCACCGTAAACCAACATGAATAGGATAGTCGCGATGAACTCCCACACGATCGCGTAACCGAGCAGCAAGCCGTGGAAAAGCGGCATGCGTGGCACTAATGCGGCAATCACGCAGCAGAGGGCGCCAGTGAACACCAAGGCATAGAGCCGCCAGATTGTCACGTGGCGGATTGCCAGGCGGAAGATGTAGATTGGCTTCAGGAAATTCTGGACGGTCAGCGTGAAAGCGAGCGCCGTCACTGCGTTACCGAGCGTGAAGTAATTGGGTGACGGAGACGCGGGATCATAGTTGCATAGGCCAAGCCATGCGATACCAGTACAAACGACTTCGACCATGGAATACCCCCTGTGGCATTTGTAACTGGGAGTTGATTTGTTGCCTAGTGGTCAGACGAGTGCTTCGTGGCCCCATAACGGCAGATATGAGCGCCTGCCCTTCCCCCCCTCGTCACGCAGCCGTCACACGGCTACGGTTAGTGGGCATCTGACACTCTTGAGGAGACACCGGCGAGCGATGACCAGCGGAGCGGGAACGGAAGACGAGGCCGCAGGGCCGGTGGGGACGGCTGGAGAGGTGTTCAGGGTTTTCCTGAAGCTGGGGCTTACGTCCTTCGGCGGGCCGATTGCGCATCTTGGCTAAGCTGGCACCGCCGCAGGGCGCGCTGCGATGGCTTGGTGCCATCTGCTGACTTTCAAGGGCATTGCCGTACGAACCGCTGCTCCATGACTTCACGGCCCCATTGGGTGCCAAGCCGTTCCTCGACAAGTTTGAAGCCATGACTTTCATAGAGATGCCGCGCCGCATCGAGGCCGCTGAAGGTCCAGAGATGGGCTTCTTCGAAGCGGTTCTCGACGATGAAATCGAGCGCTGCCGACAACAGCCGACGTCCGGTCCCGGTTCCCCTGATAGGATCATCAAGGATGAACCAGCGTAAATGAGCGATATTCTCGCCCAGATCCTCTCCGTCGATGGCAATTGATCCGGCGATTTCCTGACCCTGCATGGCCGCCCAGATGGCATTCCCCGGACGATGCAGCCGGGTGCAGAACTCAGCGAGCCCTGCAGCGACTCCAGTTTCAAACGGCTGCCCAAATCCAGCAAGCCGAGCATAGTAAAGCGCGTGCATCTGGGTGATCCGGGCAATCAATCCGGTCTGATATCCCTTGATCACCTCGACCTTCGGAACCTGCGGCCGATTTTGTCCGGCCAGTGCGGTAGAGTACAGGGTCAACCCCTCCTTGACCCGGTCCACTTCGCGGGGGTTCAAGCGGGCAATGGCCTCAGACACCTGCGCAGCTGCAAAAGCGTGGATCGCCAGCACCCGCTGCTTTCCAGCCTCGGTCAGCGCCAGGACCTTCAAACGTCCGTCTGCGCCGGGTTGCTCGGCAACCTCACCGGATTCGATGAGTTTGCGCAGCATCCGGCTGATGCTCGACTTTTCCAGGTGAAGGCGGCTGGTGAGATCGCGTGCCGTAAGTCCACCGGCCTCGATCTCGATCAGTGCATGAACGGCAGAAGGAGAAAGGTTGGTTCCGGCAAACTTTCCTCCCATGAAACCGAACTGGCGAACCAGCTCACGCGATGCGGCGCGAATGGCATTGATCGTGTCGGTGGCGGAGGTGAGTGACATGGTCTGCTCGAATATAGTTGTATAATACAACTTATGTATCTCCCGGGACGGTGTCAATTCCTTTTCAGACGCAAACACACGGTCCGCCTTGCTCCACGCAGCCGCCGCTCCCGCCTGCAGTCTCCGTTGGGGTTTGCCCTGCAGCCGAGCTTTCTCTAGTGTTCCGGCTCATCGAATGGTGTCGTCACGCAGCTTTCACAAGACTACGGTTAGTGGGCACCTAACACTTTTGAGGAGACACCGGCGGGGATGAGCAGCGGAGCGGGAGCGGAAGAGGCCGCAGGGCCGAAAGGAACGGCCAAAGAGGTGTTCGGGGCCTTTCTGAAGCTGGGGCTTACGTCCTTCGGCGGGCCCATTGCCCATCTTGGCTATTTCCGCGATGAGCTGGTGACGCGGCGCGGCTGGCTGACGGACAGGGCCTATGCGGACCTTGTGGCGCTGTGCCAGTTTCTGCCGGGGCCTGCCTCCAGTCAGGTGGGCTTTGCGCTGGGGATGATGCGGGCCGGCTGGCTGGGGGCGCTCGCCGCCTTCACCGCCTTCACCCTGCCCTCGGCGCTGGTGCTCTTCCTCTTTGCCATGACGGCGGCGCGCATGTCCGGGCCCTTGGGCACCGGCGCGCTGCACGGGCTGAAGATCGTTGCCGTGGCCATTGTGGCGCAGGCGGTCTGGGGCATGGCGAAAAACCTCTGCCCGGACAAGGAGCGCGCGGCCATTGCCGTTGGCGCTGTCGCCATGCTCGCCCTTTTGCCCGGCGCTTTTGGCATGGTGGCGGCGATCCTGCTGGGTGCCGGTGCCGGTCTGGTGCTGGGCCGGGGGCAAGGGGCAGCTGCCGCCCCGCCTGCCCCCCTGCCGGTGACGCGGCGCGTGGCCCTTGCCGCGCTGGCCGTCTTTGCCGCGCTGCTGGTGCTGCTGCCGCTGCTGGCGGGGCACAGCCAGAGCCTTGCGGTGATGGACAGTTTCTACCGCGCCGGGGCGCTGGTCTTTGGCGGCGGCCATGTGGTGCTGCCGCTGCTGGAGGCCGAAGTGGTGCAGCCCGGCTGGGTGACGCCGGATGCCTTCCTCGCCGGTTATGGCGCGGTGCAGGCGATGCCGGGGCCGCTTTTCACCTTTGCGGCCTATCTCGGTGCGGTGCTGGGGCCTTGGCCCAATGGCCTTGCGGGGGCGGCGCTGGCGCTTGTCTTCGTGTTCCTGCCCGGCTTCCTGCTCTTGGTGGGCGCCCTGCCCTTCTGGGACCGGTTCCGCACCCTCGCCCCGGCGCAATCGCTGATGCAGGGGGCCAATGCCGCCGTGGTGGGCATTCTGGGCGCCGCGCTCTATACGCCCGTCTTCACCAGCGCCATCGGCGGCCTGCCGGATTTCACCCTGGCCCTCACCTGTTTCGTGCTGCTCGTGGCCTTCAAGGCCCCGCCCTTCGCCGCCGTTGTGCTGGCAGCTGCAGGCGGCGCCGCGCTGGCGGTTGTGGCCTGAGAAAAAGGATAAGCCGATGCATGCAGATGATCTTCCCGTCACGGATGCCTTGATCCATGCGCTGCTGGCCCAACAGGCCCCGCAATGGGCGCATCTGCCGGTCTCCCGGGTGGCCTCCACGGGCACGGATAATGCGCTGTACCGGATCGGGGAAGATCTGGTGCTGCGCATTCCCCGGCGCCGGTCCGCGGTGGAACTGGTGACGAAGGAGCTTGACTGGCTGCCGCATCTCGCCCCCCTGCCCCTCAGCATTCCCCGGCTGCGCACCCGAGGGCATGCCGGGCCTGAGATGGGCTGCGAATTCGGCATATTTGACTGGATGGAAGGCGAGGTTGCCACGCCGCAGAACATTGCCAACGTGACGGACGCAGCGGTTGCGCTGGCCGGATTCCTGAAGGCGCTGCACCGCAAGCCCGTGGAGGGCGCGCCGCTGGCCGGACCGGTGAACAAGCTGCGGGGCATCCCGCTTGCTGATATGTCCGCGCAAACCTTTCCGGCAATCGAAATGGTGCGGGACGAGGTGGATGTCACCGCAGCCATGGCGCTGTGGGACAGCGCGCTGGCGGTGCCATTCGAGGGGCCGGCTGTGTGGCTGCATGGGGACCTGAAGGCGGACAACCTGCTGACCCTCAACGGACAGCTCTCCGGCGTGATCGACTGGGGCCTTTCGGCCGTGGGCGACCCGGCAGCCGATTATGCCACCGCCTGGTCCTGGGTGGATCCTGCCGCGCGCGATGCCTTCCGCCAGACGCTGGAGCTGGAGGAGGGCGCCTGGCTGCGCGGCAAGGCCTGGGCGCTTTATGGTGCCGTCATTGCCCTCAGCTATTACCGGGGCGGCCGGAACGAGCCGCTGTGCCGCCAATGCCGCCTCACCCTGTCCCGCCTCGGGCTGCTGCTCTGATCCAGCGTTTGACCCGGCCTTGCGCATCACGCCTTGAAGAGGCTCCGGCGCCGCGGGCTTTGGTCTACACCCAGCCCAGCAGCCGCCACCACAGATAGTCGAGCGGCAGAAGCAGCAGCAGGGTGAGGGCGGTCAGCGGCAGCAGCAGCCGGGTGAGATGGGTCAGCCGCTCGCCCGACATCTGCATGGCGATGATCAGCGGCGCCACCTGATAGGGCAGCAGCACGGTGGAGAAGCCGGGCACCTGTGTCATCAGCACCGCATCGAGGCTGAAGCCGCTGGCCGTTGCAAGGTCCTGCGCCATAGGCGTCAGCACCGCCGGAGCGCTGGGAACCGTGGCCACGAGACTGGTGCCGAAGCTCATCAGCGTCAGCGACAGGAAGTTGACGAGGCCCTGTGCGCCCGTCTGTGCCCCTGTTTCCGCCGGGGCCAGAGGCAGCACCGCCTGCAGCCCCTGCCCGATCAGCGTGCCAAGGCCCGACTGGTTGACCAGCGTGCCCACGGCCAGCGCGCCTGCCACAAACAGCAGCGTGCCGAAATCGGCGGAAGTCTTGAAGGACTGCGGCGACACGATGCCGATGCCCGGCAGCATCAGAATGATGGCTGCCGCAAGGCCGATCCAGGCCGGATTGATGCCATGCAGGCTGTCCGTCGCCCAAAAGCCAAGCGTCATCATCAGAATGATCGAGGTTTTCAGCCGCGCGGTGGCGGCATTTCCGGCCTCAGGCTTCTGCGGGGCGGCATCGGGCATCTGGCCGCGGGTACGGCTAACCTTCGCCGGAAAGAGCTTCAGCACCAGAAACACGATCAGCGCCGACTTGACGATGCCCAGCACCGGATAATGCAGCAGCAGATAATCGACATAGCTGAAATGCGTGCCGTAGATGGTTTCGGCGGCGCCGGACAGCACCATGTTGGGAATGTTGGACGGCAGGATGGCAAAGCTCGGCATGTTGCAGCCGATGGCCAGCACCACCGCAATGCCGATGCGGCCATTGGAGCCCGGTTCAAAGCCGCAGCGGGTGGCCAGCGCCATGCCCGCCGGGATCAGCGCCACGGCGCGGCCGACGGAGGACGGCATCAGGAAACCGAGGAACATGGCGATCAGCATCAACCCGCCGATGAGGCGCAGATAGCTGCCGGTCAGCATCGGCGCGAGGGCGGCGGCCAGCTTGTCGCCCAGCCCCGACAGGCTGATGGCACTGCCGATGACGAAGCCGGAAACGATCAGCCAGATGGCCGCCGAGGAAAAGCCGGAAAACACTAGCGGCGCAGGGGCGAGTTTCAGGATCAGCGCCGCGGCGAAGAAGATCAGCGCCGCCAGATAGTTGGGCACAAGGCTCGTCGCCCAGAGCCCGAGCGTGAGGAGAATGATGGCCAGCGTCTGCCCCTGAACCGGGCTCAAGGGCGCGGGTGGGAACAGGGCAATCAGCAGCGAAACGGCGATGAGGCCAAAGGCGAGCGCCTTGCGCAGGGGAATGGGGCTGGTCACGGCGGAACATCCTGGTCTGGTGCGGGGAGGTCAAACTAGCTTTCCTGACCGCGATGCGTTAGACCATCATCATGCCAATTGATGTCGCTGACACGCCAAATGCCGCCCCCTCCCCCACGGCCTTCGTGATCGACCCCGAGCGGCCGGTGCTGGCCCGCAGCGAAAGGCTGGCGCCCGGCTGGGCTGTTGCGCCGCACAGCCACCCCCGCAGCCAGCTTCTGTGGGCGGTGCGGGGCGTGCTGCGCGTGTTCAGCGCGGACGGGGTGTGGATCGTGCCGCCGTCGCACACGGTCTGGATCCCCGGCGGCGTACCGCATCACACGGTCTCGGAAACGGAAGTGGAGATCCGCAATCTCTATGTGGACCCCAGCGCGCTTGAGGGCCGCCCTGCCCTCTCGGGCAGCGCCTGCAGCGTGCGGCTGATGACGGGGCTGATGCGCGAGATCATCCTGCGGCTGTGCAGCACCGCCGGCAACGAGATGGGCAACGAGGCAGGTGGCCGCTCCAGTCATCACCGGTATCTTTGCGCCCTGGCGCTGGATGAGATCACGGTGCTGGCCGAAGCCCCCTTGCATCTGCCCGGCGGGCACGATCCGCGCCTGCTGCGGGTGACGCGGCATCTGGTGGCCAATCCGGGGGATGGCCGGTCCCTTGCGGAACTCGGCACCATGGCGGGGGCCAGCATCCGCACGCTGGAGCGCCTGTTCCATGGGGAAACCGGCCTCACCTTCCGGCAATGGCGCAGCCGCTTGCGGCTGCTTTCGGCGCTGGAACTGCTCAACCATGGCCACAGCAGCACGGAAATCGCCCACCGGCTGGGCTATGGCAGCGCCAGCGCCTTCTCCGCCGCCTTCCGCAGCTACTTCGGCACCCCGCCCCAGAGCTTTCTGGCAAGGGGCGGGTCACCGGCGGAGGGGGTGGACCGGGAGTAAGGGGCCGCCGCTTGACCGCAGTGATGCATTTGCCCTGTGGCAGGGTGCCTCCGCCCCCCTCCCCCTCGTGGGGAGGGGTAAGGGGCGGGGGGGTCTGAGCCTGCTACTATATGAAAAATATCTATTTTCCTGAAGGAGCCTCAAGAGAAGCGATCGTCCGGAAGCAATGGATTCTCTGCCAGCCGGAAAGGCCATTCCCCCCCACCCCTCACCCCTCCCCACGAGGGGGAGGGGGGCGGGAAGGCCGTGCCGGAGTAGCCAGATCACAGGCTTTTCCCAAGCCGGGTGGACGGGGTCAAAGAAGCGGCCTTGAGCCGGTGCCCTACCTCATGCGCCCGCTCAGGGTGGCTGTTGCGGTGGCCTCACGGCCTGCCTGCCGGGCCTGGTCTGCGGCGGCGGCAAAGTCGTAGGGGATGGCGTGGAAGGTGGCTGCCCAGCCGTCTGCCGTGCGCTCCACCATGGCGTAGCGGGCATGCGGGGTGCCGGCTTCCATCACATGCGGCACGGGGGCGTCATCTTCATAGGCGGGCATGCCCACACTGCCGGGATTGACGATCAGCACTCCGTTCACCCAGGCAAGGCGCGGAATGTGGGTGTGGCCGCAGAGCACGACACGGGCGCTGCCGATGCCGGCAATGCGGCTGGCGATGGCTCCTTGCGTGTCCAGCACCGGAAAGCCCCGGCTGACATCTTCCAGCAGATAGTCAAGGTCACCGCCCGCGGGGCTGCCATGGCAGGCGAAGACTTCGCCCTCCGCCAGTGTCAGCGTCTGCGGCAGGCTGGCGATCCAGTCCATATGCGCCTGCGTGATGCGGGCTCTGGCGAAACTGTCAGAGGCCCCGGTTCCGCCTTCCAGCAGCTGGCGCTCGTGGTTGCCCGCAAGGGTCATGGCCGCAAGGCGCATCTGGCGCTCGGCGCTGCCGTGGGGATCATAAGGGCCGGAGACAAGATCGCCGAGATTGACGATCGCGTCCGGCTGCTGCCGGGCGATGTGGTCCAGCACCGCATCGAGGGCAATCAGGTTGCCATGAACATCGGAAATGACGGCAATGCGCATGCGGGCCTCCCCTTAGAATACGCGGATCTCGTCGTCCGCGCTGCTGGCATAGGTGGCAGAGGAGGCGGCTTTCTTGCGGGGGACGAGGGTGACCCTCAGATCATCCGGCAGGGAGGCGGTGATGATGTCGCCGATGCGGCCGATGCTGAGCAGGGACAAGCCCGCCTGCGGGTCCAGCTCATAGGAGAGGTTCACCTCCTGCCCGGTGGAGGGCTCGCCCCGGGCGAGCGGGCCGGTGAGATAAAGATGCAGGAGGCCGAGGCGCATCAGCCGCTCCTTCTGGGCGCGCAGAAGGTGGATGACCTCCGTCGCCGAAGGCTCGCGCCGGTTCAGCCCGTCCATGTAGCTGGTGAGCAGCTCGTTGAGAAGGTCCTGCACCTTCAACCCCCGCTGCGCCGCGACGGCCTTGAACCTGTTCCTCAGGCTCACCGGCACGCGGGCGGAGAGAAAGGCGGTCTTTTCAGGTCCGTCGGTCATGCGGGGGAACCCATGAGCTCAGGATGCCGGCACATCCCGTCTTGAGAAAGCTTAGGCACTGAAGACACTGGAGAAAACCAGCCTGTGCACAAACGCACAGTAGGCCCCTCCCCTGCCCGCTGTCCAGAGGAGAGACGGTGTGTGGTGGTGGATTTCGCTGGTCTGGCCTGTTCCAAGGCTGAGTGGGGGCAGGAGCGCTTGATCTTGTGCTGCAGCGCCCCTTCCCCCTTGAGCTGCCGGACTCACACATCAGGTCTGGAAACTGCCCGCAATGAGGCGTTTGCTTTTCGGGAGGACGCCTGCCGCCCCCCTCCCCCTGGTGGGGAGGGGTAAGGGGTGGGGGGCTCTGAGCCGAAAACTATATGAAAGACAGATAGATACCTGAAGAGGCATCAAGAGGAGCGGCTGTTCGGAACCGATGAGTACTCTGCCAGACTGAAAGGCTTTCCCCCCACCCCCAACCCCTCCCCACGAGGGGGAGGGGGGCTGAAACGCTGTGCCGGAGTGATCAGACCGCGGGCTTTTCTCAAGCCGTCACAGGCTTCAAGTGCGATGTGTGCACCCAGCCGCTCAAGGGGAAAGCCGAGGCCTTAGCCAGAGACGCAAGGCCCTGAAACGGCTCGTCTTTTCCGGCATCAAAGCAACCATCTGCGTGCCCGCCTTGATGCTCAGCGCACCAGGGCCACCGGGTGGCCGGAGGTGGAGGCGGGCAGGACGTCCATGTCGACGTTGTAGATGCGCCGCAGCGCCTCGCTGGTCATGATGTCGGCCGGGCTGCCCTCAAGGATCTTCTGCCCCGAATGCAGCGCCACGATGTGATCGCAGAAGCGGGCGGCCATGTTGATGTCATGCAGCACGGTGATGGCCGTCAGCCCCTTGTCGCGTACCAGATCGCGGATCAGGCCCAGCACCTCCAGCTGGTGGCCGATGTCGAGGGCGGAGATCGGCTCGTCCAGCAGCAGGCAGTCCGCATCCTGCGCCACCATCATGGCGAGCCACGCGCGCTGGCGCTCGCCGCCGGACAGCGTGTCCACCAGCCTGTCTGCGAAGGGCTCCATGCCGGTGCGGGCCAGCGCCTCTTCCACCTTGGCCTTGTCGGCGGCGCCAAAGCGGCCCAGGGCGCCATGCCACGGATAGCGGCCAAGGGCCACCAGCTCGCGCACCAGCATGCCGGGGGCCACGGGCGTGTGCTGCGGCAGATAGGCGAGCTTGCGGGCAAAGGCGCGGGCGTTCCAGCGGCTCAAGGCCTCGCCCTGAAAGCGGATGGTGCCGCCGGCGGCCTCCTGCTGGCGGCCGAGCAACTTCAGCAGCGTGGATTTGCCCGAGCCATTGTGGCCGATGAGCGCGATGGATTTGCCCGCCGGCAGGTCCAGATCCAGCGGCTGCAGCAGCACCTTGTCCCCAAGGCGGAAGCTGACATTTTCCAGAGAAAAGGCGAGGGCCAGCGAAAGATCGAGGGACGGCGCGGCGTCAGCCCGGAGGGCGCTGGCGGACATGGACATGAAACCCGGATTCCGTTACTGGTCAAACTGGAGTTATGTTTTCATGTTTCGCGGATCGGGGCGGAAAGGTCAAGCGGCGGCGCCTGCTGCTGCGCTCCACCCGCCTGCCATCGCGCTGTCTGATACTGGTTTGTCCCATGAAAAGAACGGCTACGAGGCTTTGCAGCCGGCGCAGCGTCCTGGCGGGCGCTGCGTGGCTTCTGGCTGCCCGACCGCTTCATGCCCTTGCGGCGGCGGCAGTGCCGCGCGTGGCTTGCGTGGACTGGGCCATGCTGGAAACCGCCATGGCCCTGGGGGTGACGCCTGTGGCGGCAACGGAGCTGCTGCAGTTCCGCAGATCCGCCGTGGAGCCGGTGATCCCGGAAAAAGTGGCGGACCTTGGCCTGCGCGGCGCGCCCAATCTTGAGCTGCTGTATCTGCAAAGGCCGGAGCTGATCCTCTCCTCCCCCTTTTATGCCAGCCAGCAGGCGGCGCTGGAGGCCATTGCGCCGGTGCTGTCGCTGCCGTTCTATCTGCCCGGCGAGCCGCCTTTTGCAAAGGCGCTGGCGGCGGTGGAGCAAGTGGCCGCCCGGCTGGGCGTGCCGGACAAGGGGCGTGCGGTGCTGGCGGAGGCTGATGCCCGGCTTGAGGGGTACCGGCAGCGTCTTGCCCGCTTTGCAGACCGCCCGTTCCATCTCATCAACATCGGCGATGCCCGCCACTTCCGGGCCTTCGGGGCGGACAGCATGTTCGGCGATGTGCTGCAGCGCCTTGGCCTGGAGAACGCCTGGACGGACCAGTCCCGTTTCAGCTTTGCCGCGCCCGTGCCGCTGGAAATGCTGGCGGCCCGTCCGCAGGCGCGCATCGTCATCGTCTCGGAAGTGCCGGTCGAGGCGCGCGGCGGCTTTGAGGGCAGCATGATCTGGAAGATGCTGGAACCGGTGCGCGAGGGCCGGGTGATCCGGCTGGCGAACATCAACCCTTATGGCGGCATCACCGCAGGCCTGCGCTTTGCCCGGCTGCTGACGGAAGCTCTTGAGGCCGGGGGAGAGGCTGCATGAGCGCGGTGCATGCCCCCTCTCCCTCCCCTGCTTCCTCTTTCCGGCGCCCTGCCCTGCCCGGCCTTCTGCTGTGGCTGGGGCTTGCGGCTGCAGCCTTGCTGTTCTTCGCCACGGGCACCCTTTCGCGCCTGCCGCAGTCCGGGTGGCCCGATCCTTTCAGCGCCCCGCAATCCATGAGCATGGATCAGCTGATCTTCGTTTATGCGCTGCTGCCGCGTGCGGCTGTGGCCCTGCTGGCCGGGGCGGCGCTGGGGCTGGCGGGGGCTCTGCTTCAGGCGGTGCTGCGAAACCCCATCGCCGATGCCTCCACCCTCGGCATTGCCGCAGGGGCGCAGCTGGCCATCGTGGCCGCAACGCTGCTGTTTCCCGCCTTTCTCGATGGCAACCGCCAGTTGACGGCCTTTCTCGGGGCGGGCCTCGCGGCTGCCATGGTCTTCGGGCTCGGCGCGCGCCAGCGGTTCGAGCCGGTGACCATGGTGGTTGCAGGCATGCTGATTGCCATTCTGTGCAGCGGGCTTGCGGCGGCGCTGACCCTGTCGCGGGGCGAATATCTGATGTCGCTGGCCATCTGGAACGGCGGATCGCTGAGCCAGCAGGACTGGAGCCCTGCCCTCTGGCTGGCGGGGCAGCTTGCCCTTTATGGCGCGCTGGCGGCGCTGACGATCCGTCCGCTGGTGATGCTGGATCTGGGGGACACGTCCGCCCGGGCGCTCGGCGTCAATCTGGGCGTCATCCGGTTTGCCGTGGCGCTGATCGCGGTTGGCCTGTCGGCCATGGTGGCGGCGGCGGTGGGGCTCGTCGGTTTTGTGGGGCTTGCGGCCCCTGCCCTCGTCCGCGCTGCGGGCGTGCGCCGCAGGGCGGCGGTGCTGGCGGCCTCGCCGCTGATGGGGGCGCTGCTGCTGTGGCTGTGCGACGGCATGGTGCAGACGCTGACGGTGACGGGCGGTGACACGTTCCCCACGGGCTCGGTTGTGGCCCTGCTGGGCGGGCCCCTGATCCTGTTTCTGCTGGTCCGCATGCGCCACACCAGCCTAGCCAGCGGCATGACGGCCGGTCACGCACCTGCGGCCAGCATCCTTCGCTCTCCCCTGCCCTTCCTGCTGATCTGCGGCGGGCTGATCGCCTTTGCGGCCCTGTCCCTGTTCCTTGCCAGAACGGGGCCAAACTGGACCGGACAAGCCTGGATTTGGCTCGATCCTGCCAGTTTTGCCGAACTTCTCCCCTTCCGCCTGCCGCGCATGGCGGCGGCTGCGGCGGCGGGCGGGCTGCTGGCGCTGAGCGGGGCGATCCTGCAACGGATGACGGGCAATCCCATGGCAAGTCCGGAGGTGCTGGGCGTCAGCGGCGGCGCGGGCACCGGCTATGCGCTGTCGCTCCTGCTGCTGCCTGCGGCGGGGCCGTGGCAGCTTCTGGGCGGGTCTCTGGCCGGGGCAATGGCAGCCTTGCTGATGGTGCTGGCCTTTGCCCTGCGGCGCAATCTGGCGCCGGAGCGCCTGCTGCTGGCCGGAATTGCCGTCAGCGCCTTCTGTTCGGCGCTGCTGGCTGCCCTTGTTGCCACCGGAAACCCCAAGGCCTGGCAGATCCTCGCCTGGCTCGGCGGCACGGCGGCTTCCGCAACGCCGGAAACGGCGGTAGCGCTCATCCTGTGCCTTGCGCTTGCCCTCGGTGCCAGCCTGCTGGCCTCGCGCTGGCTCACCATCCTGCCGCTCGGGCAGGCGGTGCCCCTGTCGCTCGGTCTGCCGCTGCGCGCCAGCCGGGGCGTGCTGATCCTTGTGGCGGCGCTGGCAACGGCGGCGGCCTCGCTGCTGGTGGGGCCTCTGAGCTTTGCCGGGCTCATCGCCCCGCAGATCGTCAGCCGGGCGGGTATCCGCCGCACACCCGGCTTTCTCGCCGGATCGGCTCTGCTGGGCGCAGCGCTCATGGCCATGGCCGACTTCGGTGCCCGCACGGCCGCCTTTCCCTATGAACTGCCGTTAGGGCTGTTTGCATCCATGGCCGGAACGCCGTATCTGATCTGGCTGATGGCCCGAAAGACATGAGACGCCGGATGGCCCTGCCCTTCCCCCACCTTCCCTTCCATTGCGCCTTCCTTTCCTGAAGAGCTTCCATGACCAAGACCGAGCTGATCCGGCGCTTTGCCGCCTATTACAAGCCGCACAAGGGCCTTTTCGCGCTGGATTTCGGCAGCGCCGTTGCGTCCGGAATGCTGGAGCTGGCCTTCCCGCTGGCTGTGACGCTGTTCATCGACCGGTTGTTGCCGACGGGCCAGCTCGGCCTCATCGCGCTGGCGGTTCTGGGGCTGATGGCGATCTATTTCTGCAATGCGGGGCTTCAGATCATCGTCACCTACTGGGGCCACATGCTGGGCATCGCCATTGAAACGGAGATGCGGCGCAAGGCCTTTGATCACTTGCAGAAACTCTCCTTCGGCTATTTCGACAATCAGAAGACCGGCCATCTCGTCGCCCGGCTGACCAAGGATCTGGAGGAAATCGGTGAGGTGGCTCACCATGGCCCGGAAGATCTGTTCATCGCCCTGATGACGCTGATCGGCGCCTTCTTCCTGATGCTGCATGTGCACACCGAACTGGCGCTGATCACCGGCGTTGTCGTGCCGGTCACCGCCTGGGTGACGACCCACTACGGCAGCCGCATGACCTCCACCTGGCACGCGCTCTATGGCCGGGTGGCGGATTTCAACGCCCGCATCGAGGAGAATGTCGGCGGCATCCGCGTGGTGCAGGCCTTTGCCAATGAGGACCACGAGCGCGCCCTCTTTGCCGACAGCAACATCCGCTACCGCGACACGAAGCTGGCCGCCTACAAGGTGATGGCAGCCTCCATGTCGCTGTCCTACCTGTCCATGCGCTTCGTGCAGGTGGTGGTGATGCTGGCGGGCTCCTGGTACGTGGTGCGCGGGGACCTGAGCGCGGGCGGCTTCGTCGGCTTCCTGCTGCTGGTCAACGTGTTCTTCCGCCCGGTGGACAAAATCAACTCCGTCATTGAGACCTATCCGAAGGGCATCGCCGGCTTTCAGCGCTATCTCTCCTTCCTGGCGGTGAAGCCGGACATTGCCGACCGGCCCGGCGCCCGCGCCGTGGGGCGGCTGGACGGGGACATCAGCTACACGGATGTGCGTTTTGGTTACAAGGCGGATGCGCCGCTTCTCAACGGGGTGTCCTTCTCGATCAGGGCGGGTGAAACGGTGGCCTTTGTCGGCTCATCCGGCGCTGGCAAGACGACCATCTGCTCCCTGCTGCCGCGCTTTTATGACGTGACCGGCGGTGCCATTTCCATCGACGGCACCGATATCCGCGATCTGACGCTGAAGTCCCTGCGCTCCAACATCGGCATCGTGCAGCAGGACGTGTTCCTCTTTGCCGGAACCATCCGCGAGAACATTGCCTATGGCCGCCTTGGCGCCAGCGAAGCCGATATCCGCGAGGCGGTGCGCCGGGCAAGGCTGGACGAGCTGGTGGAAAGCCTGCCCGATGGCCTCGATACGGTGATCGGCGAGCGCGGGGTGAAACTGTCCGGCGGGCAGAAGCAGCGGCTCGCCATTGCCCGGATCTTCCTCAAGAACCCGCCCATCCTCATCCTCGACGAGGCGACCTCCGCCCTCGACACGGAGACGGAAAAGGCGATCCAGCAGTCGTTGGCCGAGCTGTCCACCGGCCGCACCACGCTGATCATCGCCCACCGGCTGGCCACCATCGCAGGAGCAGACCGGGTGTTCGTGGTGGAACAGGGCCGCATTGTCGAGGAAGGCAGCGAAGCCGAGCTGCTGGCCCGCGAAGGCAGCCGCTACGCCCAGCTGCGTCTGGCGCAGTGAAATCCGTAGAATCTTGACTTTTATATTCAGCTTTTATAAGGAGAAGGCTGTATTTTCATCGCAAGGCTGCGGACATGACCTTTCATCCGAACATGGAAAGCCATGTGGAGGGCGTTTCGCCCGTGGATGGCCTGCGCTGGCGGGCCTGGTCCGGCATGCTGGCCGATGTGTGGGATGTGGAGTGCCGGGCCGGGGCGCATGGGCAATATGTCTCCCCTGCCCCGCGCCTGTTCGTCATGCTGGAGACGGAGAATGATGCGGCCATCGACCTGATGGTGCATCCGCAGGCGCCGCAGCGCATGACCTTCGACCGGCGCAATCCCATGTGTTTCATCCCCGCCGGACTGCCGGTCTGGTCCTCCATGGGCACCTTCGGGCGGCTGCGCCATCTCGACATTCACCTCGATGTGCCGGCCCTTGCCAGCCGCTTTGGCAGCCGGTTTGACCTTGCCGCCCTCAACGCCGCCAGCTTTTCCTTCCATGACGAGCGCGTGCTGGCGCTGGCCCGCCTCATCGCGCTGGAATGCTGCGAGCCGGGGGATCTGGACGCGCTTTATGCGGACAGTCTGGCGGCGGCGCTTCTGACCGCCCTTGGCAAGGTCAGCCGTGAGCCGGAAAATCCCGCCTCCGGCCTTGCCCCCCGCCGCCTCAACCGGGTGCTGGACCATATGTCCCGCAATTGCAGCCGCAATCTTCCCCTTGCCGAACTGGCCGCCGTGGCGGGGCTTTCCACCTCGCATTTTGCGCAGGCCTTCAAGGTGTCCATGGGCATGCCGCCGCACCGCTGGCAGATGGCGCAGCGGATCGAACGGGTGAAGGCGCTGCTGGAAGAGGGGCATGTCAGCGTGACGGATGCAGCACTGGCGGCCGGTTTCGCCGACCAGTCGCATCTGACCCGCGCCTTCCGCCGCTTTGAAGGCACAACGCCGGGCGCCTGGCTGCGCCAGCGGCTGGGATAATCCATCTTTGCCGGAATTTCGTTCAAGCGATCACAAGATCGGACAATCGCGGCCCGAAAACATGGTCTAGAAACTCATGTTTAGTGGGCTGCGGGGGCGGGTGTCCTGCGCGGCGGTGTGTTTGCCGTTAGGAAAAGATAATATGATGCGGGGCGTTTTCCGGGCCAGTCTGCTTGCTGGCGTTGCTGTGACTGCACTTTCCCCTTCCCAGCTGGCTGCCCAGGAGGCGGACGCCAGGGCGACGCAACTGGCGCCGGTGGTGATCGAAGGCGAAGCGGGCACGGATCAGGACATCAAAGACTACGTTGCCCGCTCGGTTTCCGCCGGCACCAAGACGGATACGCCGCTGACCGAAGTGCCCCAGTCCGTCTCGGTGGTGGGCCGGGAAGAGATCGAGGTGCGCGGCGCGCAGAAGACGGATGAGGCCCTGCGCTATACGGCCGGTGTCTTCGCCCAGCCCTATGGCGCGGACAGCGACACGGACTGGATCTTCATCCGCGGCTTCGATGCCACCCAGACCGGCGCTTATCTCGACGGCATGCCGCTGTTCTTCGAAGGCTATGGCTCCACCCTGGTGGACCCTTACACGCTGGAGCGGATCGAGGTGCTGAAGGGCGCAGCCTCCGTGCTCTATGGCGGCTCCAACCCTGGCGGCCTCGTCAATTACGTGTCGAAACTGCCCACGGGCGAACGCATCCGCCGGGCCGAGGCGGGCTACAGCAGCTCAGGCAAGGGCTCGGGCTATTCGGCCTTTGATATCGGCGATGCCTTCAACGACCGGTTCGACTACCGCCTCGTGGCCCGGTTTGAAGGCGGCAAGGACTCAGACAAGTTCGATCCGGATTTCAAGGGCGTGATTGCGCCGAGCCTGCGCATCAACATGACCGATGCAACGCGCCTGACGATCCTGGCCAATTACACCGCCGTTGACGAGCGGCACATCCCCGGCACCTGGCTGCCTTATGAGGGCACCGTCACCGAAGCTTCCTTTGGCCGGATCAGCCGGGACTTCAACGCCAGTGAACCGGATTACGACTATTACACCCGCACGCAGGGCTATGTGGGCTATGAGCTGGAGCATGACTTCGGCTCCGGCTGGAGCTTCAGCCAGAAGGCCCGCTACACCCATGTGAATGTGGGCGAGCAGCAGGTGCTGGGCTACGGCTACTATGCCGCGCCGGGCTATCTTGGCCGCGGGGCCTTCAAGCAGAACACCAGCATGGATCAGTTCGTGGCCGACACCAGCGTGAAGGGTGAATTCGGCACCGGCCCGCTGGCGCACAAGGTTCTGCTTGGCACCGATTACCGCATCTACACCAGCCGTTCCGCTGTCGCCTTCGGATCGGCGGGCTCCATCAGCGTGCTCAATCCGGTCTATGGCCTCGCCGCCCCCAGCGCCACGTTGCCAGCCGAAAGCACGCTGGAACAGCAGCAGGCCGGTTTCTACCTGCAGGACCAGATCCGCTTCGGCGGCGGCTGGATCGTCACGCTCAATGGCCGCTATGACAAGCTGTGGACGGACAACAAGGGCACGCAGAGCCAGGATGGTGCAGCATCGGGCCGGGCGGGCATTGCCTATGAAACCGGCTTTGGCCTGACGCCCTATGTCAGCGTTGCCACCTTCTTCAATCCGCAGCTCGGCACCACCTTCGGCGGGGACGCCTTCAAGCCCGAAACCGGCACGCAATATGAGGCGGGCCTCAAATATCAGCCGGGCTTCATGAATGCCCTCTTCACCGCCTCCATCTTCGATCTGACGCGCCAGAACGTGCAGACCGCCGACCCGGTGAACGCCTGGCAATATGTCCAGACCGGTGAAGTGCGCTCGCGCGGCATCGAGCTGGAAGCCAAGGGCGAGATCGCCCGCAACCTCAGGGCCACCCTCGCCTTCACCGCCTATGATCTGGAGATCACGAAGGACAACACCGCCGCCAACGTGGGCAAGGTGCCGCTGGCCGCGCCCGAGGTGCAGGGCTCGTTCTGGCTCGATTACGGCTTTGACGAACGCTTCTTCAACGGCGCGCTGGATGGCCTGTCCATTGGCGGCGGCCTGCGCTATGTGGGCGAGACCTTCGCCGACAACGCGAATCTCTACAAGGTGCCGGCCGTCACCCTCGCGGATGCCCGGATCGGCTACAAGCGCGACAACTGGGGGCTGGATTTCAACGCCACCAACATCTTCGACAAGCGTTATGTGTCCGCCTGCAACACCGCCGCCTATTGCTATTACGGCGAGGGCCGGACCCTGAAACTGCGGCTGCACACCACCTGGTAAGGGCGGCAAAAATACGCGGATCAGAACGGCGGCATCGAAAGGTGCCGCCTTTTTTATTGAATGATAGCAATATGATAGAGTGAAAACTCTGGTTTTCCGGCCTGGCCGCCGCCCGGACTTTCGCAATTGCGAAGTCTCTGTTGCACGGCTTTCAATGCGGGCGCATCAGGCTTTGGAATTGGGCGGCGTTTGCAGCGGACTGTCAGTGAGGCACCCGTTCCTCTCCCCCTTTGAGCTACGGCATGCACCCATCCGTTGCGGACACCGACCGCGTGATGCATCTGATCTGTGGCGAGGACTCTCCGCTCCCCTCCCCCTGGTGGGGAGGGGTAAGGGGTGGGGGGATCTGAGCCCGCAACTAATGAAAGACAGATATTTTCCTGAAGAGGCATTACGAGGGGAATCTATCTGTAATCAATGGATACTCTGCCAGCCGGAAAGGCCTTCCCCCCACCCCTAACCCCTCCCCACGAGGGGGAGGGGGGCTGAAACGCCGTGCCGGAATGACCAGACTGCGGGCTTTCCCCAAGCCGTCGCCGGCTTCAAGCACGATATGTGAATCCGGTAGCCCCTCTTGAGGGGGAGATGTCTGCGTCTGCAGACAGAGGGGGGGAGCGGCGCTTCATCACAGCACCCCCTCTCATATGAGCGGATAGTCCGTTACCCCCCTCTGCCCCCTGCCGGGGGCATCTCCCCCTCAAGGGGGGAGAGGAATTGGTGCCTGACCGGCAGTCCAATGCAAACACTGCCCCACTCGTGGGGAGGGCGGAGGCGTTCTGCCGGAAAGCAAATGCATCACCGCGGTCCGTTTCAAACATTGTTCACGCCATCCATCACAGATTGTTTCTGGCGCGATCTGCACCCTTCACAAGCCTCGCGCAGGGTTGCCGGAGCATTCAGCGGCAGATCTCTTCGATATGCCCAAATGCGAGGCCCTCAATGTTATTCCGCTTCTTCCCCCTTGCCGCCGCTCTGCTTGTTGCCGGGTGTATCTCTGCCCCGAACCCGGATGCGCCGGCCGACATCAGCGCAAAGCTTGCGGAGATAAAGGACAACCGCGGCATGATCATCGCCAGTCTGCCGTCCCCCGGTGGGAACTTGTACGTCAGGCGGATGGAGGAGGGTGAACTCGTGTCTACGAAAATACATGGAGGGGGCAATAGCGCGGGGTATGACTTTGATCCCGTTTATGTCCTCGATTCCGGCAGGTACGGCATTGTTGGGTATGGATATCCGGGCGGCACTTCCTATCATTTTCACTCGGGTTTCTTCACCCGTGATCTGGACAAGCTGAAGCAAACGCTTAATGCGTCGAGATTTACTGTAGAGGCTGGCGAAATCAAGCATATCGGCTTCATCGAAGTGGTCGAGGTCCCGGCGGCCTACAACTGGTTCAAAGGCGGCAGCCGCTACCGCATGGCCATCCGTGATCTGACGGAGGAGGAAAAGGCCAGAGTGCGCAGGCGCTATCCCACGATCAGCGACCGGATCAAGTTCGAGAAGGCCAAGGATTCCGTTCTGAGCGAGATTGTCTGCAAGCTGAAACCGGCAGATGACAAGGCGCGGGCAGATGCGGCGGCAAAGACGGGGAACGCCCGCAGCAAGCCGGGGGATTTGAAGCCTCTGCCGCCGCGCGACGCGAAGGCTGAGGCTCTCATCGCCCAGATGTGCGGCTCCCGCTAGTCTTTGACGGTCTCAGGCGCGGAGATCCGCCGCCGCCTGAGTGCAGCTTCGCAATTGCGAAGTTTTGGGGGAGAGGATGCCCCTCCCCCTGCCCTTGCCGCTTCAGGCGCGGACCTGAAACTCCGTCATCATGCCGGTCACCAGATGCGGCATGTGGTGGCAGTGGAGCATCCAGCTGGCCGCCTCGCCTGCATCCAGCGCCACCGTCACCATCGCCATGGGCGGCACATAGACCGTGTCGCGCAGCACGCCCGCAAGGGGCTGGCCGTTGATGGCCACCACCTGGAACACGTGCCCGTGCAGATGCATCGGGTGGCCCATCATCGACATGTTGTGGAAGGTGATTTCCACCCTCTCCCCGCTGACGGCCTCCAGCGGCTGATGCTGGCCCCAGACCGCGCCGTTGAGGGTCCAGACATAGGGCTGCATGGTGCCGCCCAGCATCACCATCATCTGCCGGTCCGCCGGGCGCTGCGGCAAGGGGCTGGCGGCGCGCAACCGGCTTTCCTGCGAAAGGTCCGTGTCGAAGGTGGGTGCCGGTGCCTCCGTCATATCCGGCAGCTTGCTGATGCGGGCGCCTGCGGTGGCAAGGATCAGCCCCGTCTGTTCGCGCGCGCCTTCCCGCCGGGCCAGAATGGGCCAGCTGCCTGATGCGGCGGGCAGATCCAGCTCGATATCGAGGCGCTGACCCATGGCAAGGCCGAAGCGGCTGCCCGCCAGCGGCGCCACCGGGTCGCCGTCCACGGCGGTGAGCCGCCCGGCCAGCGCGCCGGTTTCGATCCAGAACACGGTGGCGGCAGCGGCATTGATGATGCGCAGGCGTATCCGTCCGCCCTTTTCCACCTGCACCACCTGCGGGTCGTCCAGCGTCCGGTCATTGGCGAGATAGGCGTCCCAGTCATGGTCGTTGAGGTCCATGCCCGCCATCTGCGCGCCGGACATGTCCATTCCGCCCTGCCCGTTTGCAGCAGCGTGCCCGGCGTGGGCGCCGTGCGCTGCGTGGCCCGCCGGGGCCGCGCCATGGCTGCCGTGCCCGTGCCCATGCGCATCACCATGCCCGCCGCCATGTCCCGCGCCGATGGCGGCCATCACTTCTTCCGGGCTCTGGAAGGAAAAGTCATGCAGCAGCATCACCACGTCCTGCCGGTCCTCCTGCATCTCAGCCGCGCTGCGCACGATCAGCGGGGCGGCCAGAAGCTGCATCTCCTGAAAGGGAATGTGGCTGTGCATCCAGAAGGTGCCCGTGCGCGGGGCAAAGTCATAGGCGCGGCTCTCGCCCGGCCGCAGCGCCGGAAGCGGCATGTCCGGCACGCCGTCCTGTTCGTTGGGCGGGATCTGGCCGTGCCAGTGGATCAGGGTCGGCTCGTCCAGCCCGTTGGTCAGGTTCACCTGAAACCGCTGGCCGGCGTCCAGCGTCAGGCCGGGGCCGGACGGCCCCTCCAGCCCGAGCACCGTGGCGGCACGGCCCTTCACCTCCAGCGTGCGTTTGACCGCGCGCAAGGGCAGGGGGCTTCCGGTGGCTTTCGTGGCAGCGGTTTGTGTGGCCGCAAGGATCGGGCTGGCAGGCAGCATTGCACAGGCCGCAAGGGCGGCCCCGCCCTGCAGCAGGGCGCGTCTTGTCGTGATCATGAGTATCTCTCCACGGGATGCGTGGCATCCCTTATGTTGAATGGTCGGCAGTTCAGGCGGAGAGATCGCGGGGCGGCTGCAGCGGCGGGGCGGCGCCGGTGGGGGAGGGGAGACGCACGGAGGCGGCCTCATGTGTCTGCAAGGGCACAGAGGGCAAAGCGGCAGGCTGGGCCGGAAGGGCGAAGGAGGCGAGCAGAAGGCAAATGCTGGCGCAGGCGGCAAGGCTGGCCGGATCATCAACGGCGGCTTCCGCCGCGCCGTGATGCGGGCCCGCGTGCCCTGCCCGCGCATGGTCCATGGCAGCCAAGGCCATCCGGTGATGCTGACCCATCTGGTGGCCCGTGTTCTGGCCCGTGTTCAGGCCTGCATTCTGGCCATCCTGCGCCATGCCATGGGCCAGCGCCACCAGCGGCGAAAGCACCAGTGCGGCAGCAAGAAGCAGGTTCATTACCAAGCGCAGCATGACAGCACGATAGGACAGGGGCGGGGGCAAAGTCCAGCACTCGGGCCTTCACGATGCCGTGGACCGTGCCGTGCCATCCGGAGCCCTGCAGGGAAAAAACTCAAGGCGCCCGGCGGGCCGGGCGCCTTCTGTTCGCAAGAGGATGGTTAATCAACCGTTAATCAGCGGATCTCGGTCACCGGCCGCGGCGTTGCTGCCGTTTCTGCCGGAAGGATCGGGACCGTTATCACGGGCTGCTTGCCGGTCAGGCTGTCGAGGAAGGCGACGAGCTGCGCCGTTTCTTCCGGCTTCAGCGCTTCGCCGAGCTGGCTTTCGGCCATGATCTCGACCGCCACCGACAGATCCCAGACCTTGCCCGAATGGAAGTAGGGCGCGGTCAGGGCAATGTTGCGCAGCGGCGAGGCGCGGAAGACATATTCATCGCCCACCGTCTCGGTCACGGCAAAGCGGCCCTTGTCGCCGGGGGGCAGGATTTCCGAACCCGGCTTCTCGATCAGGCCGAAGGGATAGTAGCCGTGTCCGCCCACATTGACGCCCGAATGGCAGGCGGAGCAGCCCTTGTCGATGAAGAGCTCCAGCCCGGCCCTGGCTTCCTGCGTCAGGGCGTTGTCATCGCCGTTCAGCCAGGCATCGAAGGGGGCAGGGGTGATCAGCGTCGCTTCAAAGGCCTCGATGGCCTTGGCCATATTGTCGAAGCTGACAGCATCCGCGTCGCCGGGGAAGGCAGCCTTGAACTGGCTGACATAGGCAGGCATGGAGTTCAGCGTCGCCACCACCTGATCGGGAGTGTTGGCCATTTCGACACCGGCCTGGATCGGCCCCTTGGCCTGTGCGGCCAGATCTTCCGCGCGGCCATCCCAGAACTGGGCCTCGTTGAGCACCGCATTCAGCACCGTGGGGGAGTTGCGCGGGCCCTTCTGCCAGCCGTGGCCGACCGAGGTCTCCATGTTGTCATCGCCGCCCGTTGCCAGATTGTGGCAGGAGTAGCAGGAGAAGACCCCCGAAGCCGACAGGCGCGGATCAAAGAACAGCGCCTTGCCGAGTTCGATCTTCTCCGGCGTGACGATATTGTCTTTCAGCGCCGGAATGGTGGAGGGCAGGGGCTTGAAGATTTCCAGTGCCGTCTGCCGCAAGTCATCGGCATAAGCAGCGCCGGACAGCAGCACCATGGCGAGCATGGCGGCGGGTAAACTACGCGTCATCGTTATTCTCCGCAGTTTGGAACCCCTCCAGAAACAAGCTACGTTGACGCCACGCAGACCTGTTTGACCTCGGTCAATTCTGGAGCGATTCCAAACCGCTTTCCGTCACCGCGCGCCTTCGCCCCGGATCAGCGACTGGGCGGTGTAGACGAGAATGGCCGCGCCGACGGCGCCGAGCACGGCAACGCCGAGCAGGACGATGATATCCACCGGGCCGCCCATGTCGCGCATGTGCGAACTGGTGACGCCCAGCACGAACCAGACCGCCGCCACCGCGCCGAAGGGCATGGAAACCTGTGCCCAGAGGAACTTGCGCATGGAGAGCGCCCGGTCCCGGATCAGCACATAGAGATAGGCGGCGGTGATGAGGCCGGCCACGATGACCATCACCCAGAACAGGCCGCGGCCGAAGATTTCCTCGAAAACGGCAAGGAGAGTTCCAAACGTCAGTTCCTTCATGATGTCTCCTCCCTCAGGCCTTGCCGCGCAGCATGGCGTTATAGGTTGCCTTCAGCGCCACTTCCTTCATCAGCCAGCTGATCCACAGCTCCTCCAGCGGCGCGATCAGGCCGGGGAAGGAGGGAACCAGATTGTCGCGGTAGTCGAATTCCACCAGCATGGCCCGGCCAACACGGGTGATCAGCGGGCAGGAGGTGTAGCCGTCATAGGTGGCGGTGCCTTCCTTGCCGGAAATGGCGGCGACGAGATGGTCCTCCACCACGGGCGTCTGCCATTTCACGGAAGCCGCCGTCTTGCCTTTCGGCACCCCGGCGACGTCACCAAGGGCGAAGATCTCGGGAAAACGCAGGTGGCGCAGGGTTTTCTGGTCGCATTCCACCCAGCCCTGATCCGTCCACTTGTCGGGCCAGGACAGGCCGGAAGAGCGGATGAACTGCGGCGCCCGCTGCGGCGGGATCACATGCAGGTAGTCATAGGGCATCTCATGCTGCGAGGTGACATTTTCCCCCGTTGCCGGGTCCTTGGCGGTTACGGCAAAGGTGGCCAGTTTGCGGCCCGGGTCCACCCTCTTCAGCACATGGCTGTGATGGGTCTTGATGCCCCGCTCGCCAAAGAGCATGCGCACCTTTTCCGAGACGATGGGCACGGAGAAAAGCGCGTTGTTATGGGCGGCATAGTGGATTTCATACTTGCCGCGGCCCGCACCGCGGCTGGCGATGTCGTCGATCAGGAACGTGTGCTTCAGCGGTGCGCCTGCGCATTTCATCTCCGTCGCCGGGCGGGTGAAGAGGCCGATACCGCCCTTTTCAGTAAAGGTGGAGGCGGCTGCCCAGGTGCGCGCCGCATAGTCCGGCCCGGCATAAAGGGCGCCGATGCCGTCCTTGCCGACCAGATCCAGCGAAAAGCCCTCGATGGCGTCGTGATCCAGCATCAGGCCGGGGGCGAGCACGAGGAAGTCATAAGCAACCGTCTGCCCGCCGGTGGTGGAGACCACCTTCGACAGCGGATCAACGGCAGCGGCCGTGTCCGTGATCAGGGTGATGCCCTTCGGCAGCCAGTCGCTGGTGCGCGACAGGGTGTAGGAGGCGGGCTTCAGCCCGGCGGCGACGAGCGACAGGCCCGGCTGGTAGATGTGCTCGGCGCGGGCGTCGATGATGGTGATGCTGGCGCCGTTCAGCCGCTCCACCAGCCGGTTGGCGAGGGCCGTGCCCGCAGCCCCTGCACCGATGATGACGATGCGGGCCTTGGTGCTGACCGGCTGTGCCCTGCCGGGCGCGGCCAGAACGGCCGTGGCCCCGGCGGCACCCGCCAGCCCCATGAAGCTGCGGCGGCTCAGTGTGAAATGCTTGTTTTTGCTCATGTTCCCCCCTTTTTACCAAGGCGTCTGAGATGCAGGCGCATCACGCCTTGAAACTGCTCATACGCCGCACGGGCTTGTTCAGTCCGGACTTCCGCCCGGTATGAACCTCACTCAGGCACGCAGATGGTGCCGCTTCTGATTGCCCCTGCCGTCCTCCAGACAAGGCCAATGACCACCATGGTGAGCAGGGCCAGAAGCCCGGCACCGATGACTTTATGAGCCAGCGAAGCAACTGCGTCCGCATAGCCGAAGCTGGCAATCGCAAGGGCGGCCAGCGGAAAGGAAAGCGCCCACCAGGACAGGGCAAAGGGCATGTTGCGCAGCCTGCCGGCCTGCGTGGCGACCACCAGCGCAAAGACATAGGCGGAGCTCAGCAGGAAGTGGCCGAAATGGCCCGGCTCACCCGTCAGCCGCAGCCAGGCGGTGAAGGCAACGGCGGGCGGCGCGACGAGGATCATCAGCGTCGGCACCATCTTGCCGGGCAGGGGATCGTGGAACATCAGCCGGTTCATCACCAGCGTCAGCAGCACGATCCAGAAGATCAGTCCGCCGGAAAAGAACAGCCAGGACAGTTCCATGTAGCCGAGCCGGGCTCCGGCCAGCGGCACCACCACATTGCCCACCGCCGGAATGAACCAGGCGGGCGTCAGGGTCTGGTGCTGGAAGGGGCGGTGGCCGATCCAGGCGGAGACGACCGACAGCGCCAGCACGCCCTGCAGGGCCGTGGCGGGCAGCCAGATGGCCGTGGCGATGAGGGGGGCCGGTTCGGCAAGGGCAGCGGCGAGCAGCAGCAGCGAGATGGGAATGGCCGGAAAGAAGGCGATGCGCACCGGGTGGCGCCATTCGGCGGCCACATCGGCGCTATGGCGTAGCAGCTTTGCCCCATAGAACAGGCTGACAACCGCAAGCCCGGCGATGGACAGCGCCAGCAGCACGCCGGAGACCCGATGCGGCCAGCCGAAGGCGGCCTCTGCGGCGCGCCAGGCCAGCGTCAGGCCCATCATGCCCATGCCCGTGGCGAAAAAGGTGATGGGAAAATGCTCCAGCCGTGAATGCTTCACGCTGGCAACGGCAGTCTCGTCCATATACGGCCCCTCTGTGCACAGGGCAGCCACGTGGAGGCGTCCCGATGCGAGGGGTAATAGTTTCGAATCTTCGAAACTAATTCAAGTCAGGTAAACTGCGAAGGTTTGCCGCAGGGCTAGAATTCAAGGGGCAGGACGATATCGAGATCCTGACTGCCGCCGGCGGGATCCCACGGGGCCGTGCGGTAGAACTCGTAGCCGCCGTTGCTGTCGGGTGCGAAGGCTTCGCCGGTCTGGTTGATCCAGTCGATGCTGATCCAGGCATAGGTGGCCAGAACGAGGTCATAGCTCCCGGTATGGCGGATGTTGACGTAGCGCCCTTCCGGAAAGACATGCGGGTAAAGGCCGGTACCGGACCAGTCCTGCCCCGTGTCGATCACCGCGCAGTCATGCCGGTAAAGGCCGGGGGGCGTGATCATGGGGGAGTCGAAAAAGATGCTGACGGGCTGCAGGTCCTCGCGGAACAGCCCCTTGTCCTGCAGATAGGCCTTGAACTGCTGCCAATGCTCCTGAAACTGCGGCATGGGGCCATGAAACCGCATGGCCAGCAGCCTGAACGGCTGGCGCCGCTGGGTCACCACAGGCACGGCAGGCGGAGCAGCTATGCCGGAGGCCGCCGGCAGCAGCTTCTGTGCCTTCTGGCGGAACTCCGAAGGCACGGATCCGAACTGGGTGAAAAAGCCGCGGACAAAGGCTTCATGGCTGGAGTAGCCCGCATCAAAGGCAATGCGGGTGATGGGAAGCTGGCTCATCTGCAGGTTCATCGCAGCCCGGTCCAGCCGGATACGGCGCATATAGGCCGAAGGGCTCTCCCCCATCACATCCTGAAAGACGCGCTGAAAATGGAAAGGGCTGAGGCCCGCGTCGGCGGCCACATCCTCCAGCACGATCCGTCCGGCGGGCGTTCGCTCGAGAAAGCGGACGGCACGGGCAATGCGCGGGTCCTCCAGCATCACAGGGGGGAATACGGTGCGCTTCTGCCCCTTCTCTGTCGGCCAGCCCGCCGTGAGGAGCTGCTCGTCGCGGATTGCCTCTTCCAGTGTTTTCAATGGGTTCACTTTCGCCTCAAGCCGTTGGTGCCGCTCTGCCCAACACCGGAAGGGATACAGCAATTGCTGGAAATGGATGGCAGGAATGGTCTTCTGATCACAGTGCAGTCATGGCTGTTCCCAGGCTTGTGCCGCTGCGTTGATACCGCAAGAAATATCAAGCACTGTCCACGTCGGTGATGCTACCTGAACGGGCAACGTATCCGGATCAGGTGGACCATGCAGCATCGATTTTTTCTCCTGCGCTCGAAGCAGGCATGGTCTGCAGCCTCGCTGACGCTGGTATTGGGCGTGTTTCCGGCCCAGGCGCAGAACCTGTCCGGCACCGGCACAGCCGATGTTTCCGCCGGACAGACGTGGGTCAGCAATGCTGACAATAGCAGCACCGTCTGGAGCGGCACCCTTCAGGGGGACGGAAATTTTGAAAAGGCCGGCACCGGCACGCTGACGTTCAACGGTGAGAATTATTATACCGGTACCACGACCATCAGCGGCGGAACGCTGGTGATCTCCGGCGGCCTTGCGATTTATGATCTCGGGGATGTGATCGTGAATGGCGGGGCGACGTTTCAGGTCGACACAAACGAGAATGTGGGATCGCTTTCGGGAAGCGGCAGCGTCGTTCTCAATGGTTCTCTGGCGACGAACAACAGCGCTTCGACGGTGTTCTCCGGCAACCTGTCCGGACCTTCAACACTGATCAAGCGCGGTACTGGTACACTTACATTATCCGGAACCAACACCAATGGCGGCGGCATCTCGGTCGACGCCGGCCATGTTATCCTCTCCGGCGGCAATGCGGTGGCTGACACTGCGGCGCTGACCCTGATTGGCGGCACGGCCGAATTGCAGAGCAGCGAAACGGTTGGCTCCCTGTCGGGGTGGAGCAACCTCAACCTCAACGCCAACACCCTGACGGTCGGTGGCACCGGCGTTTCGGCCTATTCCGGCGTCATTTCGGGCAGCGGCGCGCTGGTCAAGAGCGGCACAGGCACGCTGACGCTGTCCGGCAGCAACACCTACGGCGGGACGACGACAGTCTCCGGCGGCACCCTTTCCGTTGCATCGGACGGCAACCTTGGCGCCGGGGCGCTGGTTCTGAACGGCGGCACGCTGGCCGTCACCGGCGCCACGACGATCGACAATGCCGTCACCCTCGGGGCCAGTTCCGGCACCGTTGATACCGTCGGCAATACGGTGACGTTCAGCGGCACCATCAGCGGCGGCGGCTCCCTCACCAAGACCGGCGCCGGGACGCTGACCCTGTCCGGCACCAGCAGCTACACCGGCACGACGACCATTGCTGCGGGTACGCTTCTCGTTGCGGCAAGCAATGCGCTGGCCAATGACTCCACCTATGAGGTTGCCTCCGGTGCAACGTTGCAGACGGCTGACGGCGTCACCAATGTGATCCGTGGCCTCTCTGGTGCGGGTAATGTCGTTCTGGGCGATGGCACTCTGACGGTTTCCGTCGAGGATGCCGTCACCAACACCTTCTCGGGCACCATCGCGGGCACCGGCACGTTTGAAAAAGGGGATCTGGGCATCCTCGTTCTCACGGGAACGAACAACGCCGTGGCTGCTGATCTCAAGATGTGGGGCGGCATCCTGGAGTTTGACGGCGGCGCCTTCACTGCGGATGGTGACCTCCTGATGACCGGCGGCCGCTTCAACATCAAGAATGGCGGTGGCCTGACCTCGCAGATGTTCGTGGTCGAAGGCGTCATGGACGTGTCCGGTGGCTCCACCGTCACCGTCAATGACTACACGCAGATTGGCGTGATCGGAAATTCGACCCTGACGATTGCCAGCTCGCAGATGGAGAGCAAGGGCCAGGCCCAGATCCTCGGGTTGGTGGGGTCCTCTTCCGTCACCGTGTCCGGCGGCACGGGCAGCTGGACCATTGCCGACAGGTTGTCCATCGGCATCGGGCAGGGCGGCACGAACAACCTGACCGTTGTGGATGGCGGCACGGTGGCGGTCACCAACGGCGTTTCCGTGGACGAGTACAGCGCCATCCGGCTTGGCACCGGCGGGCAGGCCGGCACGCTGACGGCAGCATTCATCGACAGCGCAGGATCCATTGCGGCAAACTTCACCGGCAGCCTCAGCCTCGACATGCCCATCAGCGGTACCGGCACTCTGGCCAAGAGCGGGGCCGGGACGCTGACCTTGTCCGGCGCGAACACCTACACCGGTGCGACGGCCGTCTCAGGCGGCACGCTTCAGGTTGAAGGCTCGCTCGGCAACACGGCTGTGAGCATCGCATCCGGCGCCACGCTTGGCGGCAGCGGCAGCATTGGCGGCACGGTGACGGTGCTCGATGGCGGCAATCTCAACCCGGGCAGCAGCCCCGGCACGCTGACGGTTGGCAGCCTTGTGCTGAATGACTCCAGCCTGCTCAATTTCGAGCTGGACACGCCGGGCGTCGTGGGAAGCGGCGTCAACGATCTGGTGTCCGTCACCAATGGCCTGACGCTCGACGGCATTCTCAACATCATCACGGGCAGCAACTTCGGCACGGGCTCCTACCGGCTGTTCGACTACGGCACGCTGACGGCGGACAACGGGCTTGTGTTCGGTGATGTGCCTGCGGGCTACGAACTCACCTTCTCTCTGGCCACGCCGGGAGAGGTGAACCTCGTTGTCGATTACACCGGCCTGCAGTTCTGGAACGGCGGGCAGACCACGGCGAACAACGCCGTCAACGGCGGCTCCGGCACATGGGACAGCAGCACCACCAACTGGACCAGCCAGGCGGGCAACGTGGCCACGAGCTGGGCCGGCCTGACGGCGGTCTTTGCCGGTCCCACGGGCGGCACGGTCACCGTGTCGGGCACCCAAACCGTGGCAGGCCTGCAATTCGCCACCGATGGCTACACGCTGTCAGGCACGGGCCAGCTTGAGGCAGGCTCCGGCGGCCTGGAGCTGCGCATCGACACTGGCCTGACGGCCACCATCGCAACCGCGGTCACCGGCTCCGGCAGCCTCAGCAAGACGGGTGCGGGCACCATCGTCCTGTCGGGCAGCAACAGCTACACCGGCGGCACGTTGCTGAATGCGGGCACGCTGTCCGTCTCTGGCGATCAGAACCTCGGCGGCACGAATGGCAGCCTCACCTTCAACGGCGGCACGCTGGCCTCGACGGTCAACATGTCTTCCAGCCGCACGATGGTCTTCAACAGTGCCGGCCGGTTTGATGTGGCAACCGGGACTGAATTGCAGTTGACCGGTACGCTCACCGGTTCCGGCGGCCTGGTGAAGACGGGAGACGGTGCGCTCTATCTGACCGGCACCAGCAGCTATTCCGGCGGCGCCACGATTTCCGCCGGGACTCTGGTTGTGGGTGATGGCCATACCACGGGCTCGCTCGGGGTTGGCAATGTCACGAACAATGGCGCGCTGGTGTTCAACCGTGCGGATGTGGTGACCTTCGCCGGGGACATCAGCGGCACGGGCACACTGGAACAGGCGGGCAGCGGCACGCTGGTGATCACCGGCCGGGTGGATCTCTCGGGCGCAACCCTCATTTCGTCCGGCACGCTGCAGATCGGCGATGGCGGCACCAGTGGTGAAGTCACCGGCGCCATCGTCAACAACGGCCAGCTGATCTTCAACCGGTCCGATAGCTACACGGTGTCCAGCACTGTCAGCGGTTCGGGCAGCATCGACTTCACGGGCGGCGGCCAGGCGCAGTTCGAGGGCAGTTTCGCAGGCTCCACCTCCGTCATCGACGCGCAGCTGGTGCTGGACGGTACAGGTCTGACGGGCACACAGGTGTCCGTGGGCGGCGGCGCCGGGCAGACCGGCATTCTCGGGGGCAATGGCACCATCGCCAGCCTGACCGTCCTGTCCGGGGGCATTGTTGCACCGGGCAATTCCATCGGCACCATCAACGTGGCCGGGCCCGTGTCCTTCGCGGCAGGCTCCGTCTATGAGGTGGAGGTGAATGCGAATGGCACGTCCGACCGTGTAATCGCCACGGGCACGGTGACCATCGACAGCGGTGCATCCGTGCGCGTGCTGGCCGAAAGCGGCAGCTATTCCGCCTCCACCACCTACACCATCCTGAGTGGTTCCAGCGTGTCGGGCAGCTTCGATCCGCTGGTCAGCACCAACTTCGCCTTCCTTGACGCAGCGCTCAGCTATTCGGCGACGGATGTGCTGCTGACGCTGACCCGCAACGACATCAGCTTTGCCGAACTGGGCCTCACGCCCAACGAGATCGCTGCGGCCTCGGGGCTTGAGAGCCTGTCCAATGCGTCTGAGCTGAAAGATGCAGTGACCGGCCTGTCGGCAGACGGCGCCCGCACTGCCTTCAATCAGGTCTCGGGCGAAGCGCATGCTTCCGCCGCCGGGCAGATGCTGGAAGACAGCGCCATCCTGCGCGGCACAGCCCTCAAGCGCCTGTCGCAGGAGGCGTTTGACCGCCGGTTCGAGGGCGGCGACCTTGCCTTCGAAGGCACCCGTGTCTGGGGTGAGGCGCTTGGCAGCTTCGGCCGGGCGCGGGCGGCGAATACGGCCTTCGGCTTCAGCCGCAACATGGGCGGGCTGGTTGCGGGCATCGAGGCGCGGCCAACGGACAACGCGATGGCCGGCATCATGGCCGGTTACACGGGCAGCTATCTGGACAGCAAACCGCTCGGCTCCAGCGCAACCGTGACGGCCTATCATGCAGGCGTTTACGGCAGCTATGACTTTGCCGCCACGGACTGGGGCGCGGTGTCGCTGCGCGGCGGTGCAAGCTACAGCTGGCAGGATGTCTCGACCCGGCGCAACGTCAGCTTCGCCAGCATCTCGCAGCGGCTGAAGGCTGACTATGGCACCGGGCAGGTGCAGGGCTTCGGTGAGCTGGCCTATGGCCACATGTTCAGCGGCGTGATGCAGGGCGCCTTCGTGGAAGGCTTCACCGGCCTTGCGCTGGTGCATCAGGACGGCGCGAAGTTCACCGAAACCGGCGGCACCGCCGCCTTGACCGGCCGTGGCAAGTCTCTGGAAACCGCCTTTTCCACCGTGGGTGTGCGCGGTGCGCTGCAGACCGGGGTTCAGGGCATTCCCGTCCGGCTGACGGGCGAGTTCGCCTGGCGCCATGCCTTCGGCGATGTTGCCGCAACCCAGACCATGGTTCTGGCCGGTGGCAGCCCCTTCGCCATCCGCGGGCGGGCGCTGGACCGGGACGCGTTCCTTGTTGGCACCGGCGTTTCGATGACGATGACGGAAAAGCTGGACCTCACGCTCGCCTATCAGGGCGAACTGGCGGCCAAAGCCAGCGACCACAGCGTCAAGGGCAACCTGCGTATGAAGTTCTGATCTTCAGAGAGCCCCAGAATCCCAAACCAGAATGCCAAGCCGCCCGGATGCCAGCCATCCGGGCGGTTTTGCTTTCCCCGCAGGTGTCATCATCGCGCCATATTTAATACTTGACTCTTAATATCATGTTTTATATCCCGGCATGTACATGACCGGCTGAACCTTTGCCGGTCATCCCAGCCAGCCCAAAGCAAGCAGTCAAACTGTAGACCGGCTCCATCCGCACAGCGGGGAGCTGCCGGGGAGCTATTTTCATGTCGAGATACGAAGGGCGCAAAGCCCTCTGGCTGGCGGGCTGCGCCGGCCTCGCCCTCCTGTGCGCGCAGCAAGGCCAGGCCCTTGCTCAAACTGCCGCGCAAACTGCCGCCCAAGCCGCCGCCCAACCGGACGCTGCGGCGACTGATGCGCAGGCAAAGGCTGACGCGCAGGGACTGATCACCCAGCTCAGCCGCGTCACCCTTTTCGCTGACCGGCAGGAGACGGCGGTTCTGGATGTTCCCGCGCATGTCTCCGTCGTCACGGGCGCGGATATCGAGCGGCTGGGCATTTCCGACATGCAGCAGCTGACGCGCTATTTGCCCGGCGTCACCGTGGCCCGGCAGACCAGCGCCACGGATCCGTTCAACACCTTCAGCGGTTTCACCGTGCGCGGCGTCGGCGGCAACCGGGTGCAGATGCTGGTGGATGGCTCACGCGTCGCCGAGCGCATCACCGACGGCACCCGCGATTATCTCGACCTCAATTTCGTCCGGCAGGTCGAGGTGGTGCGCGGCCCGGCCTCCGTGCTGTGGGGCGCGGATGCCCTTGGCGGCATCGTCGCGGTGGAAACGCTGGACCCGGAAGACGTGCTCAAGGGCCGCAAGATGGGCGGGCAGGGCAGGCTTGCCTATGACAGCCTCAACGGCTCGGGCACCGCATCAGGCGTGTTTGCGCAGCGCTGGTCGGACACATTTGCCGTTCTGGCGGCGGTGTCCCGCCAGGCGGGGCATGAGGCACGGCTCTCCAACGCTCGCGCCGATGGCGGCATCTATGGCTGCCCGCGCAATCTGGCTGCCGGACAGTTGCCTTGCAACAAGCTCGACAGGATGGGCACGGACAGCTACCGCGGCCTGCTGAAGTTCGTCTGGACGCCCACCACCGAACACCGGCTGGAGCTTTCCGCCGACATGATGCGCCGGGACACGGATGTGGACTACACCCGCACCCTTGGCCGCCAGACCAATGGCAGCACGCTCACCTCCTATGACCGCAAGCTGGCGCTGACGCGCCACCGCTTCGGCGTGGAGCACCAGTGGACGCCGGAAAATGGCCTGCTGGACTCGCTGAAGACCTCCTTCGCCTATGCTCCGCACAAATATGACCGCAGCGGCCTTCAGCGCGGCGTGACATCTGCCCGGCAGGCCTACACGACCGAGGACCGGCTCGGCTATTCGGAAGACTTTTACGAACTCGACCTGCAGGCCACCAAGGGCTTTGCCACCGGCGCGCTGTCGCATGAGCTGACCTTCGGCTTCGACGGGGATTATTCCAAGCAGGACTATGTCCGCCGCGACCGCACCACCAATCTCGCTACCCGAGCGGTGACCGAGGCGCGGGCCGGGGGCTTCAACTTCGCCAATGCGCAGACCCGCCGGGCGGATGTTTATGCGCAGGACAAGATCGGCCTGTTCGACGGCAAGCTGGAGCTGACGCCCGGCCTGCGCTTTGCCACCTATCACATCGAGCCCAAGCCCGATGCCGACTACAAGCTGGTGGCCGGCTCCCCGCCGTTCGTGCGCCAGGACAACGAGCTGCTGAAAAGCCTCGGCGCGCTCTACCGGGTGGATCAGACCTGGTCCGTCTGGGGCAAATATGGCGAGGGCTTCAAGATGCCGACCGCCCAGCAGCTCTACACTTCCGTTCCCGGAACTTTCTTCGATCTTGTCCCGGCAATGGACCTGAAGCCCGAACATGTGCGCTCGCTGGAGGCCGGTGCAAGGGCCGAGATCGACAACGGCTATGTCGCCGTCACCGCGTTCCATGCCCGCTACACCGACTTCATCCAGAGCTTCTACAACCCGCCGGGCACCAACAGCTACACCTACCGCAACCTCTCCAAGGTGCAGGTCTGGGGCATCGAGGTGGAGGGCGCCTACAGCCTGACGCGGGATCTGACGGCCACCGCCAGCCTGTCCTGGCAGAAGGGCATCCAGAATGTCTCGGCGGATGCAGACACCACGGCGCACACGCTGCCGCCGCTGACGGCGGTGCTGGGTCTCAGCTACGCCATCCCCGACTACAACCTGACGCTGGATGCGGTGACGACCCTGGCAAGCCCCGTCTACAAGGTGGGCGAGGTCAACGGCTTCAAGCCGGATGGCTATGCCCTGCTGGATCTCTTCGCCAGCTGGAAGGTCAGCGGGATGGCGTCCTTCGATGTGGGGGTGAAGAACGTGTTCGACACCCGCTATTTCGAGGCCTCCGCAGCGGGCATGACCCTGCGTCCCTCCACCTCCGTTGCCAGCCAGAACCCGCTGGAGCTGCAGACCGGCGCCGGGCGGACCTTCTCCGCCGCCTTCAACGTGAAGTTCTGAGCCCATGCGCACAGTTCTCGCCCGTATCTTCCGCCTGACGCGGCTTGCCGCGTCGGGCCCCGGCGCGCCCGTGGCGCTTGTTCTTTATGCTGTTGTTCTCAGCCTGCAATTTGCCGCCGTCTGGGTGTCGGTGCAGCTCATCAACTGGAACAAGGCCTTCTTTGATGCGCTGGAAAAGCGGGATGCGGCGGAAGCCCTGCTTCAGGTCGGCCATTTTGCCCTGCTGATTTCCGCCTCTGCCGCTTGCTTTCTCACCGGCGACTGGCTGCGCAAGCGGCTGCAGATGCGCCTGCGCGAGCGGCTGACGGCTTGCGTGCTGGAGGCCTGGCTCGCCAACAAGGCCTACTGGCATCTGCGTCCCGGCTTTTCGGCGCAGCCGGTGGACAATCCGGACCAGCGCATTGCCGAAGATTGCCGCAAGTTCATCGAGCGGCTGCTCATCGAAACGCTGGACGTGATCTCCAATGTGGTGGCGCTCGTCTCCTATGTGGCGGTGCTCTGGTCGCTCTCGGCTGTTCCGCTCAGCTTCACCCTGTTCGGCCATGATGTGGAGATCGCGCGCTACATGGTCTGGGCCGCCTTCCTCTATGTGGCGGTGTCGAGCCTGATGACCCACCTGCTGGGCCGTCCGGTGAAGGGGCTCCTGTTCCAGCAGGAGCGGCGCGAGGCGGATTTCCGCCATGCGCTGGTGCAGCTGCGCGAAGGCACCGATGAAATCGCCCAATCCTCCGGCGAAGAAGCCGAACGCCGCCGCCTTGAGCGCAGGTTCGGTGAAATCCGCCGCAACTGGCACCGGCTCATCCGCGCCGAAGTCATCCTCGGCCTGTTCGTCCGTCCCTACATGCAGACGATCCTGCGCATTCCCACCTTTCTGGCGCTGCCCGTCTATTTCGCCGGGAACCTGACCCTCGGCGGGCTGATGCAGCTGGCACAGGCCTTCTCGACCACCGCAACGACGCTCAGCTGGTTCATCTTCTCCTACCGGGATCTGGCCGAATTCGCCGCCGTGTCGGAGCGCCTGGATGGCCTGCTGGCGCTGGCGCGCCATCCGCAGACGCCTGAGGGCGTGCCGCAGGCGGTCACACGCGGGCCGGCCCCCGGCGGCGGTCTGGCGCTGCGCGGTGTGGCGCTCTCCACCCCGCAGGGCATGCGGCTGGCGCCGGTTCCCGATGTGGCGCTGCGCCCCGGCCAGTGCCTCTGGGTGGCCGGTCCGTCGGGGGTGGGCAAGAGCACGCTGCTGGCGGCGCTTTCCGGCCTCTGGCCCTTTGGCGAGGGCCGCATTTCCATGCCCGAGGGGCCGCGCCTTGTGCTGCCGCAGGCCCCGCGCGTCTTCCCCGAGGGCCTTGCCCATGCCGCAACCTATCCGCTGGAGCCGGAGGAGGTGGGGCGCGAGGCCATCGAGACGGCACTGAGGGCAGCCGGCCTCGGTCACAAGCTCGCCGCGCTGGATCTGCCGGGGGCGGAGGGCTTTGCGGGCCTGTCCATGGGCGAGCGCCAGCGCCTTGCCCTGGCGCGGGTCTTCATCCACAGGCCGGCCGTGCTCATTCTGGACGAGGCGACCAGCGCGCTCGATGCCCGCAGCGAGGTGGATCTGCTGGCCCGGCTGCGGGCGGCGCTGCCCGGTGCCACGATCATCTGCGCCGCCCACCGTCCGCCCGAAGCGCTGGGAGACTACGTCACCCTGCATCTGACCGCCCCGGACGTTGATACCCGCCCGGAGCCTGAATTATCCGCCACAGGAGCCCTTGCATGAGTGAAGAGATCAAACGCCACCGCCTTGATGCGGCACCCGCCGCCGTTCTGGCGCTGCTGCCGGAGATGGACCGGCTGATGGTGATCGTGCGGTCTGGCGGCAGCCTGCACGAGCGGATCGGGCCGGTGGAGCGGGTGGTGCGCGAAAGGGATCTGCTGCGCATCGAAGGCGCCTGCCATGACAGCGAGATCCGCCTTCCGCTGATCAAGGCGGTGGATTTCGACACCTCTTCCGTGATGAAGGACAAGGTCTATCCGCGCCTTGATTTTCTGGGCTCTGACGGGGAGGTGCTGTTCTCGGTGACCGGCATGGAAGGCGAAGCGCCCTTTGCCGCCGCCCTTGCCGCCTTCCCGCGCCTGCCGTCCTTGCGCCCGGAACATCCCGGCACACCGGCGGGGCCGGAAGCGGCAGAAGAGGGCGATGCAGGCGGGGCCTTTCTGGAGGAGCTGACGGGCAAGGGTGAGGCGGCGATCCGCTTCGAGACCGCTGCCATCACCCAGCAATGGACCGGGCCGGTGGAGGCCATCCGCCCGATGAGCGGCTATTTCAACATCATCACCAGCCACTTCCACCTGCATCTGCAGGCCGGCAGCGTCAGCGGCTGGAGAGAGGCGGACGGCTGGCAGCATGCGCTTGGCGCAGGCGGCGAAGCAGGTGCGCTCGCCATCCGTCACCCGGCGGCCGCCGCATGAGCGGGCACTTCTCTCCCGTCCGACCCGGCATCTGGCTGGCGCCAGCGGATGGGCCAGAAGGCGGGCCTGAAGGTGCGGTGCACGTCAGCCATCAGGAGGTGCTGCGCCGGGCGGCCTCTGCGCCCGCCGTCCTCCTGGGCGAGCAGCATGACAAGGCCGCCCAGCACCGCTGGCAATTGCATGTGGCCGCCGGGCTTCTGGCGCTGCGGCCCGGCATCGTCATGGGCTTCGAGATGTTTCCCGCAAGGCTCGATCGGGTTCTGGCCCGCTGGGTGGCCGGGGAGCTGAGCGAGGCGGAGTTTCTGGAACAGGCGGAATGGGGCACGGTCTGGGGCTTTCCGGCGGAGCTTTACCTGCCGCTGTTCCGCTTCTGCCGCCAGTTCGCCATCCCCATGCATGGGCTCAACTGCCGCCGCGCGCTGGTCAGCGAGGTGGGCAAGGAGGGCTGGGAGGCCATCGCGGAAGAGAACCGCGACGGGCTGACCCCCGCCGTGCCCGCCACGCCGGCCTACCGGCAGTATCTGTTTTCAATCACCGGCGGCGGTTCGCCCAACCGCAAGGCGGCGGGCCCCGAAGATCCGGCCTTCGACCGCTTCGTCCGCGCCCAGCAGGTGTGGGACAGATCCTTCGCCTGCCGGATCGCCGCTTTACGCAACCAGACGGAACCGCCGCTGGTGATCGGCATCATCGGGCGCGGCCATCTGGAATTCGGCCACGGCACCCCCGCCCAGCTGGCAGACCTTGGCATCACCGGCACGCAAGTCCTGCTGCCCCATCTTGATGCAGCCCCGCCCGCTGCGGGCATCGCCAGCGCCGTCTTCTGCCTGGATCCGGAGGAGGTGTGAGGGTTCACCGCCCCGTATAGCGGCTGGGCAGGACGCCTTTTTCGTCCCGGAACACCTTGCTGAAATGGCTGAGGTTTTCAAAGCCGGTGGCAAAGGCGGCATCGGTGACGCTGGCGCCCGAGGCGAGCAGCCCGGCGGCTGCGTCCAGCCGGGTGCGGCGCAGGAAGGCGTGAACGGACGTGCCGATGGCGATGCGGAAGCCTTCCTTCAGCCGCCGCTCGTTCAGCCCCGCCTCGCGCGCCAGCCGGGGAATGGTCCAGTCCTCGCTGTACTGGGTTTCGATCAGTAAGACGGCCTTGTCCAGCCGCCGTTTCTCGTCATCACTCAAGGGCTTCAGGGGGCGTTCCCCGGCCTGCTGGCGGGTCAGCGCGTCGAGGCCGATGCTCAGCGCCTCGATGGCCTTGCTGTAGAGATGCACCTGCCGGAGCTGTCCTTCCGGATAGCGGCAGCTGATCAGGGCGCTGGCGGCGGCCTGAAGCTCCGGCGGGGCCCTGAAGCCGATCAGGAACACGTCTTCATCCGGCAGGCTGTGATCGGTGATGACCGCGCCGCCAAGCCGGGCGAGCGAGAGGCCGCCCAGCTTTTCCAGCAAGGGTTTTTCCACGCGGATGTCGGCGATCTGCAGCCGCCGTCCGCCCAGCACATGGTTCTCGCCGCGCGTGACCCGGTCGCAGGCAAAGAAGACGGCCGTCCCCGGCGCGATGGCAAGCGGCCTTGCCCCGTCCACGGACAGGGTGCCTGCGCCATCGAGAAATACCGAGAGGGAGAAGGTGGCAGGCCCTTCAGGGTGGAACACGAGGTCCCGCGGCGGCACCACGTCGATCATGTAGACCGTCACGTCATCTCCGGCCTGTTCCACCCGCGTGGCTTCCCGCCAGCCGAGAAGGTCAATCTCGGCATCCACAGTCTTTCTCCAGTTCCCCGCTGATGGGGCGGGGGAGATGCCGTCCTGTCGCGTCATGCCCGTGAATTCATGAGTGTCGTGCCGTCCATCCTGTGTGGGAGGGCTGTGGAAGTCCCGATTCCGTCAAAGCCGGTCCTGAAAACGTTAGCCCGGCGCCTTAAAAGTGGAATAGGTAGCTCATGTTTTAGTTGGACGGGTCGAGGGGATCAAGATGCCGCGTTGCCAAAAATTGGCTCTCATGGGGACTGTGTGCCTGCAGGCACTGGCGCTTTCGCTGGATGGAAGCCTGGCACAGGAGGCTGCAACAGCCACTGAGCTGGCCACTGAGCTGGAACGGATCACCATTACCGCATCAAAACGCGAGCAGGAACTCGGCAAGGCCGACATGTCCGTCACGGCGGTGAGCGGTGAAGAGCTTGCGGCGCAAGGCATTGCCACGGTTGAAGACCTTCAGAAGGTGTTCCCGGGCGTTTCCACCGGCATGCGCGGCAACCGGGTCTATTCCAACGTCACCGTGCGCGGCATGTCCTCGCCGGATTACTTCAACCCGACGGTTCAGGTCTATATCGACGGCGTGCCGCAGCTGCCGTCGGTCTTCGCCCAGCCTTTGGGGGATGTGGAGCGGGTGGAGCTTCTGCGCGGCCCGCAGGGCACGCTCTACGGCGCCAATGCCTATGGCGGCGTCATCAACATCATCACCCGCAGGCCGGACAAGAACCGCTACTACATTCAGGGCAACATTTCCCCCAACGAGCCCGGGACGGAAGCCGGCGGCACGATTGCGGTGATCCCCGGTTCCCTGTTCCTGGATTTCGCTGCGAATTACAGCTATTTCGCCGGGGACATCGATAACGCCACCAGCGGCAAGGACAATGTGAACATTGCCGGTGAAGGCGGTGGCCGCGCCACCTTGCGCTATGCGCCCGAAGGCGGTGATTTCGACGGGCTGATTTCCTTTGCCAAGCAGAAGCTGCGCTCCCACGAAGAACTGTATGTCTTCCCCGGCAGCGTCAATTCCCGCACCTATGAAAGCGCGCTTTATGGATCGGTGCCGCTGCTGACACGGGATGTCACCACCCTGTCGGCGCAGGGTAACTACCATCTGGGGGACGTCACCCTCAGCAGCGTCTCCAGCTATCAGAAGAGCGATGTCACCCGGGATTTCGGCGCAGGTCCCGGCACGCGCTACTCCTGGCCGCAGGAAGAGGAGATGTTCTCGCAGGAACTCCGGCTGGCTTACGAAGGCGAGCGGTTCAGCGGCGTTGGCGGGCTCTGGTACAGCCACAATGATTTCATGGGCTGGAAGGATGCGATTTCACCCTGGTACGGCGATTCCACCAACAACGTGGTCAGTGACAGCTTTGCCGCCTTCGGGGAACTGACCTGGCATGCCACCAGCCGCCTCGACATCACCGGCGGCCTGCGCGCCACCCATGACCGCTCCGAAATCGACGCCTTCCGCGCTGACAGCTACAGCACCGGCATGGGCTTTGATTTCAACCGCAAGGCCAGTTTCTCCAGCGTGCAGCCGAAACTGGCGCTCGGCTATCAGTTCACGCCGGATCTGCGCGGCTTTGCCGTGGTCTCGCGCGGTTACAAGCCGGGCGGCTTCAACCACAGCATTTCCTCCACCATCGATGCGGCATCCTACAATCCGGAATCGGCGTGGAACTTCGAGGCCGGTGTCCGCTCCGATCTGCTGGATGGCCGGGCCAGCCTGGCCGCGTCCGTCTACCATATCCGCTCGTCCGACAAGCAGATCTATGTCGGGCAGATCGGCCAGCAGTTCATCCGAAATGTGGGCGAGGCGGAAAGCACCGGCATTGAACTGGAAGGCACATGGCGCGCCACACACCGCCTGACGCTGACCGGCAACGCGGCTTTCGGAAAGTCCAAGTTCACGGACTTCACCGACCCCTACACCGGCACATCCTATGACGGCAACCGCATTCCCTATGCGCCCGATTTCACGGGTCATCTTAACGTGGCCTTCCTGCTGAGCGACAGCATCTTCGGTGGTGCGCTGACGGCAAACGGGGCCGTACACGGCTTCTCGCAGAGCTATTTCGACGAGGCCAATGTTGCAGGGCAGGGGGCTTTTGCCACCTTTGATGCCAGCCTTTCCCTTGCCCGCGAGGACGGGTTCAGCGGCAGGCTCTATGTGCAGAACATTGCGGACACGAGCTTCAGAACCTCCGGCTACATCGGCTCCGGCGGCACCGAACTGGCGACGCTCGGCAAGGGCAGAACCTTCGGCCTGATCTTCCGCAAGGAATTCTGATCCCATGCAGGCCGCATCCACTCTCTCCCTGCCGCGCGTGCTTGTCGCGGCAGGGGGGCTTTATACCGCCCAGAGCACCATTGGCGGCCTCACCTTTCTGGGTCTTCCGGCAGCCCTCAGGGCCTCGGGCATGGCGATGGAGCATATCGGCCTTCTGTCGCTGATCATGCTCATCTGGGCCTTCAAGTTCCTGTGGGCCGTACCGGTGGAGCGCTGGCGCATCCGTGCCGATGGGGGGCGCCGGACGGGCTTCACCGTGCTGGCCGGTCAACTGGTTGCGGCAGCGGCGGTGGCCGGGCTTGGCCTGCTCGCTGGCTATGGCTTGCCGGTGATGCTGGTGCTGCTGGCCGTCATGGCCTTTGCCTCTGCCACCATCGACACCGCCTGCGACGGCTTTCTCATCGAGCGGGTACCCGAAGGCCGCAGGGGGCTGGGCAACATGGTGCAGGTGGGTGGCGGCTATCTCGGCATGGTGCTGGGCGGCAGCCTCTTCGTCTGGATCTATGCCGGATCCGGCTGGACGGTTGCGGCGGGCGTGATGGCGGCTCTGGTGCTGCTTCTGTCCGCGCCGCTGGCGCTGCTGCGCGAGCCGCCGATTGCGGCAAGCAGGCGGGAGCGCGGCGGCCTGCTGGCTGCCCTGCGGCGGCGGGACATGCAGGCCGGCCTTGCCATGATCGTGGCTTTCGAGGCGGGCGGCCGCTTCGTGCAGGTGCTGGCCGGGCCCTATCTGGTGGATGCGGGACTGCCGCTTGAGCTGGTTGGCACCCTGACCGGCGCCGGAAGCGTTGCCGCCGGGCTTGCCGGCACCACGGGCGGCGGGCTTGCGGTGCAGAAGCTTGGCGCGCCCCGCGCGATGCAGCTTGTGGCGCTGGGGCAGATCCTTGTCATCGGGCTGCTGGCCTTCGCGGCGGCCATGAGCCCGGTCAGCCTCACGCTGCTCTGCGCTCTTTTCGTCCTGCAAATGGCGGTGATGGCGGCAGGCTTTGTGGTCAGCTACTCGCGCCTGATGGCGCTTGCCTCACCGGATCAGCCGGGGGCGGATTTCTCGCTCGTCCAGTCGGCCAGTGCGCTCACCGGTGCCGTAGCCGGCTTTTCCGGCGGCATGCTTGCCGGGCAATTCGGCTTTCCGGTGGTTTTCGCCCTGGCTGCGGCCTTGGCGCTGCCGGTTCCTTTCATTCTCGCCCGTCTTGAAGGGGCAATCAGCGGAAAGTCCTCCTCATGACCAGACCTTTGGCGATCATTTCCGGGGCCGGTGTGGCCGGTCTGGCGGCGGCCTGGTGGCTGGACCGGGCAGGCTGGCGCACGCTGATCATCGAGCGGGCGGAGCATCTGCGCGGCAATGGCTATATGCTCGGCCTGTCCGGGCTAGGCTATGAAACCGCCTGCCGGATGGGCATTCATGACAGGCTGGCGGCAGAGGCTTACGAGATCAACGAGAATGTCTATCTCGACAGCCGCGGCCGGGAGATCCTGCGCCTGCGCTACCGGGATTTCCTCAAGGGCCTGCCTTATCTGGCGGTGCGCCGCACCACCCTCGTCAAGGCGCTTCAGGATGTGCTGCCGGCCAGTGCCACCTTGCGCTTCTCGCGGCAGATTGCGGGCTTCGTGGATCACGGGGCCTCGGTCACGGTGACGCTGGACAACGGCGAGGAGCTGGCCTGCGATCTGCTGATCGGAGCCGATGGCGCGCGCTCTGCCCTGCGCCGCCAGCTTTTCGGGGCTGATGGGACATGTTTGCAGCCGCTCGGCTATTACTTCGCCGTCTATGACCTTGAGGCGCCGAAGGAGTTCGACACCGATTTCGTCTCCTATGCCGAGCCGGGCCATCTGGCGGAATATTATTCCCTCAACGATGGGCGCCTTGCGGCCATGCATGTCTGGCGCGATGCGGCGCCGGGGCTGGAGCGGCAGACGGACAAGGCGGCCCTGCTTGCCACGGTCTGCGCGCAAAGCCATCCGAAGGTCCGTCATCTGACGGATCAGCTGCGCTTCTCCGGCGCGCGCCCGGTCATCGACAGCCTGACCATGATCGACCTGCCGCGCTGGTCCAGCGGGCGCGTGATGCTGCTGGGCGATGCAGCCCATTGCCTCACGCTTGTTTCGGGGCAGGGTGCGGGCATGGCGCTGCCCTCGGCGGAGATGCTGGCGGAGGCGCTGGCAGGCTCAGCTTCGGTGGAGGAGGCGCTGGCCCGCCACGAGGCCCGCCTGCGGCCCGTCATCACCCGCCTGCAGGCCCGCAGCCGCAAGATGGCGGCGGTCTTCATTCCGCAGAGCCGGTTCGCCTTCCACCTGCGCAACATCATCATGCGCAACATGCCCAGATCCTGGCTCGGGCATTATTTCACCCGCTCGCTGCGCAGCGAGATCGAGCTGGCAAGGGGGAGCGGCTGAGGCTCCGGCAGCCCTCACAGCCCGCGACTGGCCAGAACATGCAGGGCGAGGAGGAGGCAGAGGAGAAGGGCGAAGCCGCCGCCCAGCCCCACCTGCCAGCCGCGCCCGGCGTGGCGCAGTTCGGCGAAGACCAGCAGCACGGTCATGACCTTGACGAAGGTGAGCGCGAAGAGCAGCGGCGCGAGGCTGGCGGGCAGAGCGCTTGCGGGAAGTGACAGGGCGGTCAGCACCAGAAGGGCGGCCGCGCTGATGTGCAGGGCTCTCATCGCATCACCTCAGGATATAGACCGTGGGGAAGATCAGCAGCCACACGATGTCGGTGAAATGCCAGTAGCGGACAAAATCCGGCAGATGCTGCGCCTGTGACCGGGCAAAGGACACCAGCAGCAGCACCAGCCCGAGGATGACATGCAGGGCGTGGAAGCCGGTCAGCAGGTAGTAGATCTGCGCGAAACTCTCCTCATAGCTGAAGGCTTCAAGGCTCTGTGCATATTCGCCCGTCTTGAACACCAGAAACAGGCTGCCGAACCCTGTTGCCCCGGCGAGAAAGGGCCGGATGCTGCGGCCAAGGCGCTGGCGCTCCACCGCAATGGCCGCCAGCCAGCCGCTGAGGATGAGTGCAAAGGTCTCCATCAGCGCCGCAGTGCCGGAAAGCTGCGCCTGCCCGGCGAGAAAGGCCTCCCGGTTCAGCAGCTTGGCGGCGCCAAAGCCGCCCAGCAGCAGGGCAAACACCGCAACATCACCGAGGATGAAGATCCACATCAGCACATTGCCGGGCAGGCCTTCGAGATCTTCCTGCTCCGGTGGGGCTGTTGTTGACGGGTGGGGCATCGGATGGGCTTTCATGTTCGCGCTCACGGCGGCAGTTGGTGTTGACCCGGCACGGCCTATCGTTTCCCCTCCCCCTTGAGGGGCTGCTGCATGCACACATCGTGTTTGAAGCCAGAGACGGTTTGGGGAAAGCCAGCAGTCTGGTTGCTCTGGCACAGCTTTTCCGCCCCCCTCCCCCTCGTGGGGAGGGGTTAGGGGTGGGGGGAAAGCCTTTCCGGCTGGCAGGGTGTCCAATGATTTCAGACAGCTGCTCCTCGTTAGGCCTTTTCAGGTATCTAACTGTCTTTCATATAGTTTTCGGCTCAGAGCCCCCCACCCCTTACCCCTCCCCACGAGGGGGAGGGGGGCGGAGAGGACTTGCCACAGATCAGATGCATCACTGCGGGCGATGTCCGGACCTGATGTGTGGTAACCCTCAAGGGGGGAGAGGACTTGGTGCCTGACTGGCAGTCCGTTGCAAACCCTTCTCATGGCAGGAAGAACCGGCTCTGGGTTGCGGTTTCCCCGCCGTTGGCCGCGTTCTGCAGGGTGAAGCGGATGTCTCCGGCGAGTTTACGGCTGCCTGTCAGCGTCACCCGCAGCTTGCGGCTGCCATCGGCGGCAAGGTCCACGGCGAGGCTGCCATCTTCATCCGGCTCAAGTCCGGGGGAGGCGAGGGTGAGCGGGGCGGCGCCCGTGACCGACAGGCGGATGAGTGCTGCCTCGCCCGTGGTGTTGGTGATGCGCAGCTCATAGGCATTGCGGATCTGGCCATCGCTGAGCTGCACGGCGGCGGGGGTGCGCTCGTGGATGACGGCAAGGGCCAGCGTGGCACGGCCCGACAGGTGGAAGGCCATGCCGGCGGCCAGTGCCAGCGCGGCCAGCGCAATGGCCAGCACCTTGGGCCGCAGCAGGCGCACGGGCAAACGCTCCTTGCCCTGCATCTCGCGCTCGATGTTGGTCCAGCTCTCGTAATCGATCAGCCCGCGTAGCCGGTCGAGCCGGAACATGGTGCTGTCGCAGGCATCGACGCACAGGCCGCAGTTGATGCAGGCAATGCTCGGCCCCTGCCGGATGTCGATGCCCATGGGGCAGACGGCAACGCAGGCATTGCAGTCAACGCAATCGCCCGCCGGAAGGCCTATCTCCCGGGCGGTGGCGGCCTTCTTGGCCGACATGCGCGGCTCGCCCCGCTGCGGGCGGTAGTTCACGGTCAGCGCCTGCGCATCCCAGATCGCCCCTTGCAGGCGGGGCCAGGGGCACATGAAGGTGCAGACCTTTTCCCGCGCAAGGCCCGCGAGGGAATAGGTGGTGAAGGTGAGCGTCAGCACCATGCTGTAGGCGAGCAGCGGCGCGTCGCCCGAAGCAAGACTGCGCAGCAGGGTGGGGGCATCGGCGAAATAGAGCACGAAGGCACCGCCCGTGGCCGCCGCAATGCCCAGCCAGACCGCGTGCTTGGCCGTCTTGCGCAAAAGCCTCGAAAGGGTGAGCGGCTGCTTCAGCGCCTGCATCTGCTGGCGGCGGTCGCCCTCGAACTTGCGCTCCACCAGCAGGAAGAGATCCGTCCAGATGGTCTGCGGGCAGAAGAAGCCGCACCAGACGCGCCCGGCCAGCGCATTCATCAGCACCAGAACGAGGGTTGCCAGCACCAGAAGGCCGGTGAGGTAATAAAGCTCCTGCGCCCGGATTTCGATGAAGAACACGTAGAAGCGCACATTGGCGAGATCAAACAGGATGGCCTGATCCGGCTGGCCGGCCCCGCGCCCCCAGCGCAGGAAGGGCAGCACGTAATAGACCGCAAGGCACAGCACCAGCAGCCGCCATTTCAGCGTGCGGAACTTGCCCTTGACCGCCTGCGGAATGACGCGGGTGCCATTTGCGGCGGGCAGGCCCTGCGGCCGGGGCGGCCTTGCAGGGATTGGCTTTGCAGAGATGGGTTTGCCCGTTACGGGCTTTCCCGTTACAGGGGGAATGATCTGATAGGTCATGGCCTGCCGATCCGCACCCGCCAGATCTGCGGGCCGCTTTCCAGAGTGTCCCATGTGAAGCCCGCGACGGACCGCTGGGCGAATTGCGCCTTGAGGGGCGAGGGGTCGCGGTCGTTGACGAGATCGAAGCAGCCGCCGGGCTGCAGGGCGTCGAAGGTTTCGCACACAAGCGCACGGCGGATGACGCAGGGCAGGCCGCAGACATCGATGGCGGGGATGGTCTCGAACTGCGGAACGGTCATGCGGGCCTCCGGGCATTGTCTTGCAGGATCAGGCAGATCCTGACAGGGCCGGGGCGCTGCTTCTTTGTGCGGGGACAAACTCGGCAGGCGCTGACGCCGCTAATGTCCGGCGCATGTCCCGTGACGTTGCGCCGCCCTCTCCCGAACTCACGCCCGCTGCTGGCCGCCTGCTGCCGTGCCAGCCGCTGTTTCTGCTGGCCGGTCTCTGGGCAGCGCTTGTGCCGCTGGTCTGGCTGCTTCCGGCCGGATGGCTGCCGGAGCGCGGGATCTGGCATGCGCGCGAGCTTCTGCTGGGCATGGCAGGGGCAGCGGCCGGCGGCTATCTGCTGACGTCCCTGCCCGCCTGGACAAAGGGGCAGCTTGCCCCGCTCCGCGTGACAGCGGGGGCCGTGTTCCTGTGGTGTCTGGCGCGGGGGGCGGCGGGCCTGGAGCTGATGGCCGTGCTGCCCGCAGGCGGCAGCGTCACGGGCCTTGCCAATGCCCTGTATTTTCTGTTCGTCGCCATGGCTGTGGCGGTGCCGCTGGCCCGTGCCGGAACGCTGGCCCGTGCCGGAGCGGTGGGCCGGGGCTGGATTGCGGCGGGGCTGATGCTGGCGGCTGCGGCTGGTGCGGGCCTCTCCGGCTTCGGGCACGGGCCTGCCGCCATCCTGATGCTGCCCTTCACCCTGCTGCTGGCCCATGTGGGCGGCAGGGCGGTGCCTGCCTTCACGGGCGTCTGGCTGGCGCGGATATCCGCCGCAGCCGCCCCGCCTCAGCTCCTTGCCCCGGTTCCCCTGCTGCCCGTCGTCGCCGCCGCAAGCCTGCTCGAATGGTCCGGCTGGCAGATGGAGGCCGGCTGGCTGTGGCTCGCCGCGGCGGGGCTCGTGCTGGTGCGTCTGCCGTCCTGGAAGACCTTCAGAACCTTCCGCTATCCGGCGCTCTTCTGGCTGCACATTGCCTATGCTTGGCTCCCGGCCGCCTTCCTGCTTCAGGCTTTGGCCATCTGGCGGCCGGAGCTGAGTGATCCGGCTTCCGCCCGCCATGCCCTGACGATGGGCGCCATGGGCGGCATGATGATGGCGGTGATGCTGCGCCCGGCGATGCGGCGGCATGATAGGCGCCTGCTCATGACACCGCTGATGACCGCCGCCCTGATGCTGGTGCAGATCTCGGCGCTGCTGCGGGTTCTGGCTGCGGGCATCGTGTTGGACGGGGCGGTGAAAGCGGCCGCGCTCGCCTGGGTCCTCGGCTGGGCCTGTTTCACCTGCGCCTTCTGGCCCGCCGTCACCGGCCCCGTCCCCCGCCCGGCCTTCAGCGCGCGGCTGGAGTGAAGCTGGGGGTGCAGGCGAGGGGGCGCCGCTCAGCCGCGCAGGATGGCTTCGGCTTCGATTTCCACCTTGTAGTCGCCGATGAGCTTTGCCACCGCCAGCAGGGTGTTGGCGGGTTTGATGGGGCCGAAGATGCGGCCATGGGCGCGGGAGACGGGCAGGGCGTCGTCCGGGTCGGTGAGATAGACGCGCGTGCGCACCACGTCCTCGGCGCTGGCGCCAAGGGCTGTCAGCGCGGCGAGGATCTTGTCGAGGATATAGGTCGTCTGCGCGGCGGCATCGCCCGGTGCCACCGGGCGGCTGCTGCCGGCGGTGGCGGTGGTACCGGACACCAGAATGCGGTCGCCGATGCGCTGCGCCCGGCAATAGCCCGCGATATCCTCCCACTCCGATCCGGTCAGCACCCGCGTTGCGCCGGGGCGATGGGGCACGGCCTCGGTCGTATTGGCCAGCGGCATCTGGTCGAGATGATGGCTGAGATCGCCCGAGGCGGTGAGGAACGGCGGCTTGCGGTATTCATCACCGCAATCGCCCGGAACGGCCTGCATCCGTGCAAAAGCCTCCGCCAGCCTGCCATGATCCTCAGCATCGAGGGCAAAGGAGAAGAGCCTGAGGTTGCCATCCGTGTGCATGGCCTCGCCCAGCCTTGCGCCGATAATCACGCCCGCCACTTGCCGCTGCTCCAGCACCCAGCGGGTGGCAACATTGGAAATGGACACGCCGTGCCGGTCCGCGATCTGCCGGGCGGCGGACAGCAGGGTCTGGAAGGCATCCCAGCCGCCGGTCACGTCGATGAAGCGCTTGTACTTCATCTTGCTCCAGTCATCGATGTCCAGCGGCTCGCGCTGGCCCAGCCACCTGTCCGACAGGAAGCCGCCGCAGAGCGTGCCATAGCCGAAGAGATGCACCCCGTGCGCGGCGCAGACTTCCGCCAGCGGCCCGGCGGCGCGCCGGTCCACCAGCGAGAAGGAAACCTGATTGGTCAGCAGCGGCACCCCGTCGGCCAGCGCCAGATGCAGATGCGCCGCATCGAAATTGGTGACGCCGATGCCGCCGATCAGCCCTTCCTGCTGCAACTTCGCCAGTTCATGCAGTGCGTCCAGCCAGCCGGGATGCTCGAAGCTCCACCAGTGGAATTGCAGCAGATCGACGCTGGCTAATCCCAGCCGGTCCAGCCGCTCCTGCACGCCGGCGCGGACAATCTCCGCCGTCATCGGCCCCGGCTCCGGGCACCATTTGGTGAAGGCAAGCGGACGGGGGCTTTTGCCTGCGTGGCGGGACAGCATCCGGCCTGCCAGAATTTCCGAGGTGCCGTAATGGTCGGCCATGTCGAAGGTGTCGAAGCCCTGCTGCACATAGGCGTCCAGCCAGTCCGCGCCGGTCTCCGGGTCGATGGCGCCGCTCTTGCGTTCGATATCGGCCACCTGCCACAGCCCCGTCAGCGCCCGGCTGATCTCAAGGCGGGGCGACAGGCGGAAGCGGTCGGGACGGGAAAGGGGTGCGGTCATCGGCTGGCTCTCGGGTTTCGCGGCTGCTGGATGCACGGATCGTGCTGGACGAGGTTCAGGGTTTTGGGAAGGACTGCAGTCTGGTTGACTGGGCAGTGAGGCACCAATTCCTCTCCCCCCTTGAGGGGGAGATGCCCCCGTCAGGGGGCAGAGGGGGGTGAGGGACTGTCCTTTCATACGAAAGGTGATGCCGTGCGGAGGTGCTGCCCCCCCCCTCTGTCAGCTTGCGCTGACATCTCCCCCTCAAGGGGGGAGAGGGGCGCTGCGGCGAAAGGAAGGAACAAGCCCTGAATGTCTCCGCGCCCGGCGCCTCAATCCAGTCGCTGGCGGAATAGGAATCCCGGGTCATGCGGAGGGGATGATGACGCGGAAGCTGCGTTCGATGTCGTTGACAAGGGCGGCCTTTGCCGCTTCCCGGTCCCCGGCCTTCAGCGCAGCGATGATTTCCTCGTGGTGCTTGTGCTCGGGCATGCGCAGGGCATCTTCGGTCTTGATGATGAGGTTCAGATAGGCGCCGTATTGCACCCACAGCCCCTCCACCAGCGGCACCAGCACTTCGGACTGGCTGGCGCGGTAGAGGGTGAAGTGGAAATCGTAATTCTGCTTCAGGTCCGGAAGTGTTCTGTCCGGCGCGGGCGGGGCGTTGAGCACGGTTTCCAGCTCCGCAACGGTTTCCGCCGTCATGCGGTCCATGGCGAGGTCCAGCACCAGCGTTTCCAGCGCCAGCCGCGCTCGCTTCAGATCCTGCATCCGGTTGGCATCAAAGGGCGGCACCTGCAGCGTGCGGCTGGGGGTATCGACCAGCGCGCCCTCGGCCACAAGGCGGCGCACCGCTTCGCGCACCGGCGTCATCGAGGTGCCCAGCTGTTCGGCAAGGTCGCGCAGGCTGACGGTGTCGCCCGGCGCAAATCCGCCGCTGGTGAAGGCATCGCGCAGGGCGAAATAGACGTTTTCCCGCAGTTTCGACTGGTCGATCCGCGCAATGCGTGGGGCGGTCATGGTTCTGTCCCGGCGTGCTGCCTGCATGTTAAACCTGCCTGAAGTTTAACCACCTTAGGCTGATTGACAATCGGAATATCCCAAACCTATGATTAAATATCACAGATAACAAGCCTCCTTCAAAGGAGCCTTCCAGATGAGCGTGAGCCGGACATGAGTGCGGATGAGACAGCGAAGAGGGAAGACGGCTTCTGGCTCTACGACCTGAAGGTCGAGACCGTGCTGGGCGGGCGCACCCCCGTCTGCCGCCATGTGGAGGGCGAGGCCTTCACCGTGGAAGGCGAGGCGCTGGTGTTCGGCGCCGGGCAGCGGGTGTCCATGTATGCGCTGGCCGCGCTGCTGCCGCTGCTGCCGGCCAAGCAGCGCGAAACCCATGCCAATGACTGGATGTCCACCGACGCGGAGATTGCCTGCCCCGACCCCCATTGCGGCGGCCGGTTCCGCGTCACCCGCCTTGGCAAGCGGTACTTCCGCCACAGCGAAACCACCGGCCTGCCCGAGGCCCGCGACACCCCATACTGGAAAAAGGCCGAGGGAGGCCCTGCCGAATGACCGCCGCTGAAACCGCAGACCTGCGCCCCGGCCACCGCATTTCCCGCGTCATCAAGGGCGGCTGGCAGCTTGCCGGCGACCATGGCCCGGTGGAGCGCGAGGCCGCCATCGCGGATATGGAAGCCTTCCTCGATGCGGGCATCACCACCTTCGACTGCGCCGACATTTACACCGGCGTGGAGGAGATGATCGGCAACTTCATCGCGGATGTGCGCCGCCGCCGGGGCGGGGAGGGGGCAGACCGGGTGATCGTGCACACCAAGCTGGTGCCGGACCTCTCCCGCCTTGCCGACATCCGTCCGGACGAGGTGGAAGCCATCATCGACCGCTCGCTCAAGCGGCTGCAGATCGAGCGGCTGCATCTGGTGCAGTTCTTCTGGTGGGATCTGACCATCGGCAACGCGGTGTCCGCGCTGGAAGTGCTCAAGCGCTGCCAGGAGAAGGGCAAGATAGCAAACCTCGGCACCACCAACTGGAACGAGGCGCAGATGAGCCTCTTCACGGATGCAGGCTTTGATGTGGTTTCGGCGCAGGTGCAATATTCCGTGCTGGACCGGCGCCCCGCCGGGGCCTTCTCGGACTGGGCGCGTGAACATGATGTGCAGCTTTTGTGCTACGGCACGCTGGCGGGCGGGTTCCTGACAGAAAACTGGCTGGGCCAGGCCGATCCGGGCTTTGCCTTCGAGAACCGCTCGCTGATCAAATACCGGCTCATCATTGACGAGTTCGGCTCCTGGGACCTGTTCCAGACGCTGCTCTCCACCCTGAAGGCAGTGGGCGAGCGGCATGGTGTGTCCCTCTCCAGCGTTGCCACCGGCTGGGTGCTGGACCAGCCGCAGGTGGCGGCGGGCATCGTCGGGGCGCGCTATGCGCGGCATCTGCCCAAGACGATGGAAGTCTTCGGCTTCGAGCTGGACGCGGCGGACCGGGCAGCCATCGGCGCGGTGCTGGCGCAGGCGGGCGGGCCGCAGGGGCCGGTCTATGGCCTTGAGGGCGACCGCACCAGCCGCCATGGCCGCATCATGAAGTACAATCTCAACACCAAGCCTGATGATCAGGTGCTGGCGGCGGCTGCCCATGGCTGAGGTGCTGCTGTCCACCAAGGGTCTGACCCGCGACTTCAACGGCTTCCGCGCGGTGGACAGCGTATCGCTGGACATCCGGGCGGGAACCATCACCGGCCTCATCGGGCCGAACGGGGCGGGCAAGTCCACCCTGTTCAACCTGCTCACCGGCACGCTGAAGCCCACCTCCGGCACGGTGACGCTGGCGGGCAGGGATGTGACCGGCCTTGCGCCCGATGCCCTGTTCCGCAAGGGGCTGGGGCGCACGTTCCAGATCCCGCGCCCCTTTGCGCGCATGAGCGTGCTGGAAAACGTGATGATGGCCCCGCCCGCCCAGACGGGGGAAAGCCTCTTCGGCCCGCTCTTCGCCTCTGGCCGTGTCGCCGCGCAGGAACGGCGCAACCGGGAGCGGGCGATGGCGGTGCTGGAATTCGTGACGCTGGCAAAGCTCGCCGATCATCCGGCGGGCAAGATCTCCGGCGGGCAGATGAAGCTGCTGGAACTGGCGCGGGTGCTGATGGGCGATCCCGCCATCATCCTGCTGGACGAACCGGCGGCGGGCGTCAACCCAACGCTGACCGGCGTTCTCATCGAAAAGATCGAGGAGCTGAACCGGCAGGGCAAGACCTTCGTCATCATCGAGCATGACATGGATTTCATCATGCGCCACTGCGATCCGGTGATAGCGCTTGCCGAGGGCAAGGTGGTGTTCGAGGGAACGGCGCAGGAAGCGCAGGCCAATCCGGTGCTTCTGGATGCCTATCTGGGGAGCATGGCCGATGCCTGACGTGACCCAACCAGATCAAGCCGGACGTGACGGCGAACTCGTCATCCGCGGGCTTTTCGCCGGCTATGTGCCCGATCTGCCGATCCTGAAGGACGTGGCGTTGACGGCGGAGGCCTGCAAGGTCACCGTCATCATCGGCCCCAATGGCGCGGGCAAATCGACGCTGATCAAGGCGGTGGCCGGGCTGGTGCCGGTCAGCGGTGGCAGCGTGCGTTACCGGGGGCAGGACATCACGGGGCTGCGGCCCGACCGGATGGCCGGCCACGGCATCGCCTATGTGCCGCAGACGGACAACATCTTCCGCACGCTGACCATCCGCCAGAACCTGGAACTGGCGCTGCGCAATGCAGGCAGCGCGGCGAAGGCGCGGCTGGACGAGCTGTTCACCCGCTTTCCCCCGCTTGCCGCCAAGCAGAAGGAGCGGGCCGGGGCCCTGTCCGGCGGGCAGCGGCAGTTTCTGGCCGTCGCCATGGCGCTGGCGGTGAAGCCCTCGCTCATTCTCATGGACGAGCCTTCCGCCGGGCTGTCGCCCAGGGCGGCGGAAGAGGTGCTGGGGCTGGCAAGGGACCTGACGCAGCAGGGTGTCACCATCCTGCTGGTGGAGCAGAACGTGAAGCAGGCGCTGCGCATTGCCGATCACTGCTACATCCTCGCCGACGGGCGCAACCAGCTTGACGGGGCCGCAGAGGCCCTGCGGGCGGACCCGGTGGTGGGGGAAATCTATCTCGGCGGCAAGAGGTTGAGGGCATCATGATCCAGGCACTCGTGGACGGAATTCTCGTCGGATCGGTGCTGTCGCTGGGCGCCATCGGCCTCACCATGGTGATGCACATGCTGCGTTTCGCCAACTTCGCCCATGCCGAACTGCTGACCATCGGCGCCTATGTGGCGCTGGTCTTCGACCGGCTGTTTCAGGCGATCCATGGCTCTCTGGGGCAGAAGCTGGCGCCGCTGTCGCTCACGCTCTCCCTGCTGCTGGCCATGGTGCTGGCGATGGCGGTTACGGCGGCAAGCGCGGTGCTGATCGACCGGCTGATCTTCCGCCGGGTGCGGGAGAAGGGCGGCGAGCTGTCCATGGTCTTCGCCTCCTTTGGCGTGGCGCTGATCGTGCGCAGCGTCATCGGCCTCAGCTTCGGCCTGCATACGGAGCTTTATTCCAAGGGCATCGCCTTTGCCGTGGTGCTGAGCCGCGATCCGCTGCTGATGATCAAGCCGGATCAGGTCTTCGTCCTCTGCGCCACGCTTCTGGTGATGGTGGTGCTGCATCTGGTGCTGACGCGCACCACCTTCGGCTTTGCGCTGCGGGCGGTGGCGGAAAACCCGTCGCTGGCACAGGTCAACGGCATTTCGCTGAAGCGCATGGTGACGCTGATCTGGGTCATCGGCGGTGGTCTGGCGGCGCTGGCCGGGGTGTTCTATGCCATGACCAATCACCTCTCGCCGGTGATGGGCCGCGACATGGTGCTGCCGGTCTTTGCGGCGGCAATTGCCGGGGGCATCGGCAGCATCCACGGGGCGGCGCTCGGCGGCTTTCTGGTCGGCATTGCCTCCAGCCTTGCGCTGCTGATCGTGCCCTCGGGCTATTCGCCCTCCATGCCCTTCCTCATCATTCTGGCGGTGCTGCTGGTCCGCCCCAACGGTCTTTTCGGCGAGGCGCGGTCATGATCGGGGTCATCTCCTATCTCGTCTTCTTCACGACGCTGGCCTCCATTCTCGCCATCGCGGTGATGGGCCTCAATCTGCAATGGGGCAACACGGGGCTGTTCAACGGCGGTGTGGCGGCTTTCTTCGGGGCAGGGGCCTATGCCACGCTGATCCTCGGCGGCCTGCCGCAGGACGATCATCTGGGCGGCTTTGCCCTGCCATATCTTCTGGCGCTGGCGGGCGGCGTGGGCGCGGCGGCGCTTCTGGCCTGGGTGGCCGGTGTGCTGACGCTGAAGCTGCGGCATGATTATCTGGCCATCGCCACCTTCGGCATTGCGGTTGCCTTTGAAAACATCATGCGCAATGCGGAGTGGCTCACCGGTGGAGCAAAAGGCGTGCGCGGCTTCGAGCGGCCCCTGCGCGGCCTGCTGGGCGATGGCTTCAGCTACAATCTGGCCTATCTTGCCTTCGTGCTGGCGCTGCTGGTGCTGGTCTATCTGATGCTGGAGCGGCTGACGGCCTCGCCCTTCGGGCGGCTGCTGCGCGCCATCCGCGAGGATGAGGAGGCGGCCCGCTCGCTCGGCAAGCAGCCGTCGCGGGTGCGCCTCACCGCCTTTGTCACCGGCTCGGCCATCATGGGGCTGGCGGGCGGGCTTTACGGCACCTTCTATGCTTTCGTCAGCCCGCAGGATGTGCTGCCGACGCTGACGTTCCAGATCTGGGCCATGCTGATCGTCGGCGGGGCGGGCAACAACCGGGGCGCCATCGCCGGGGCCTTCCTCATCTGGGCCGCCTGGACAGCCAGCGGCTGGGCCCTGTCCCGTTTCGCGCCCGCCGAGGCGCAACTCTATACCGGCTCCATTCAGTTCATCCTGATCGGGCTGGTCATCGTCGGCATGCTGCTCTGGCGCCCGCAGGGGCTCTTCGCGGAGCGGCTGACCGTATCGCAATCGGGAAAACCCGGGCACTGAAACCAGCACGCAAGGAGCTTGCCTCCTTGCGTGCTGGTCAAGCCGGTGCGGCGCATGAGCAATTTCAAGGCGCGATGCGTCAGCATCGAAAGCCTTGGTATAACCAGAGGGGATTGAAATGACGATGAAGCGGAGTTTGCAGCGGGCAGGCCTCGGTCTGGCCCTCGGAATGGGGGCTCTGGCCGCCCCGCAATTTGCCGGCGATGCGGCAGCGCAGGCCTGCACCCGCAAGATCGGCGCGGTGCTGCCGATCTCCGTGGACTGGGGCCGCCCCATTGCCGAGACGGCGAAATTCGTGGTCGAGCAGGTGAACGAAGCTGGCGGCGTGCAGGGCTGCCAGATCGACATGGTGCTGCGCGATGACCAGACCGACCCGAAGGTAGGCGTCGATGCCGCCAAGGCGCTGGTGGATATCGATCAGGTTCCGGTGCTGCTGGGCTCCGTGTCGAGCGGCGTTTCCATGCCCATCCTCACCTCGGTCACCGTACCGGGCAAGGTGATGCAGATGTCCTGCTGCTCGTCGTCTTCCGCCTTCACCAAACTGGCGGAAGAGGGCAAGACGGACGGCCTGTGGTTCCGCACCTTCGCCACTTCCGGCGTTCAGGCGGCCGTGGGCGCCATGGTCGCCCGCGACAAGGGCTACAAGTCCGTCGCCGTGCTCTGCAAGAACGACGACTGGGGCCAGGACATTGGCCGCATCGTTGCCGCCAACCTCGAAAAGCTCGGCATCAAGGTGACGGGTCTCGTTGCCATCAACGATGCCCAGCCCTCCTTCCGCGCCGAAGTGACCGAAGCGCTCTCCGGCGCGCCGGAAGCGGTCTATCTTGCGCTCTACCCCACCGAAGGCACGGCGGTGGTGCGCGAATGGCTGTCGCTGGGCGGCACGCAGAACATGATCCTCGCCAACTCGTTGAAGTCCGATGACTTCCGCAACAATGTCGGCCTTGAATATCTCGCCAACGCGTCGGGCACGGACACGGCCTCGCCGCGCACCGAGTCGGCTGCTGCCTTCGTCACCCGCTATCAGGAGAAGTTCGGCAGCCAGCCCAACGGCCCCGGCCTTGCCAACAGCTATGACGCGGCGATGATCGCCCTGCTGGCGATGGAAGCGGCCGGCAAGGACGCCAAGGGCCCCGAAATCGCCGCAGCGGTGGCCAAGGTCACCGATCCATCCGGCACGCCCGTCACCGCCGATGCCGCAGGCTTTGCGGAAGCGAAGAAGATCCTCGCGGGCGGCGGCACCGTGCTCTACCAGGGCGCAACCGGCAACGTGAAGTTCGACAAGAACGGCGACGTCTCCGCCCCGGCGGTCATCTGGGGCTTCACCGCCGAAGGCACGAAGGAAGAGCGCTACATCCCGCTCGAAGACGTCGACGCCTTCATCGCCTCGGTCCAGTAACCGCAAAACGGCGCAAAAAAGACACAGGCCGCAGGCATCACCCCTGCGGCCTTTTTGTCATCCGGCCATGATCGCGGTGAGTTCTGCGCGGTGGCGCATCATGGTGGTGTGGAGGGCCTTGTCGCGCTGGAGCGCGGTGGCGGCTTCCGGCTGCGGGGTGAAGATCCGCATGGCAAAGCGCATCGCCTCTCCTGCCTCATGGACAGAGGGGAAGGCCCCGGCGGCGACGGCGGCATGCAGGGCGGTGCCGAGCAGCACCGCATCGCAGTTCGCCGGAACATGCACGCTTGCGCCCGTGGCATCGGCATGGAGCTGGGCCAGCAGCGCGTGCCCGGCAAAGCCGCCGCCGAGCAGAAGCCGCCCCGGCCTGCCTGCATCAGTGGGCTGATGGTCGAGAATATGGCTGATGCCGCAGGCGAGCGCCACGCAGCTGCGCCAGTAAAGCCGCAGCAGCCCCTCTTCCGAGGAGTCCAGATCCAGCCCGGCGAGGCTGGCCGTCAGGCGCGGATCGGAGACGGGCGAGCGGGTGCCGTGGATATCCGGCAGCACGGTGATGGGCAGGCCGAAATCCCGGCCTTGGCTTTGCAGCCGCGCGCCGATGGCATCCAGAATGGCCCGGTGCCGCGCCTGCGAGGGTTCGCCGCCGCCGGGATGGGTTTTCAGCACATGGTCGAGAAAGGCACCGGAGGCGGACTGTCCCGCTTCCAGCAGATACAGCCCCGGAATGGCCGCGCCCTCGAAGCCGCCCCAGCAGCCGGAGCCGGAAACGGGCGCCTGCGTCAGCCGGATGATGCAGCTGGACGTGCCCGCGATGAAGGCCGCTTCCTGCGCAAGCGGCGCTGGCTCGCGCTCCCCGGCGGCAAAAAGGCCGAGCGCACCGGCATAGGCATCGATCAGCCCCGGCGCCACGAGGCAGGCGGTGGTGAGGCCGAGGGCTTCCGCCGCCTCCGCCGAGAGATGGCCCACCGGCTGGTGGATGGGCTGCGACTGCGGCGGCAGGCCTGCGCGCTCCATCAGATCCTCAAGGCCCGCCTTTTTGAGAAACCCAAGCGGCGGCGTACCGGGCGCTTCCGGGCTGTAGCCCCATTTGGAGGCCATGGGCGAATGGCTGCGGGTGGTGGCGCCTGTGGCCCGCCAGGTCAGGTAATCGGCAAGATCGAAGATGAGACCGGCCCGGCGCCAGATCTCCGGCAGGTTCCGCTTCAGCCAGAGCAACTTCGGGATCTGCATTTCCACCGAAAGCCTGCCGCCGAAACGGGCCAGCAGCGGATCTTCGATGGCGTTGCACTGGTCCGTCTCCGCGATGGCGCGGTGGTCCATCCACAGAATGGTGTCGCGGGTTGCAGCGCCCGTGGTGGAGATGGAAAGCGGCTGGCCCTGTGTGTCCCGCACCACCAGCGAGCAGGTGGCGTCAAAGCCGATGGCGAGAATATCTGCGCCCGCAAGACCGGCTTCGTTCAAGGCAGCGCGGACCGCGCGGCAGACGGCGGACCAGATCTCCCCGCTGTCCTGCTCCATGTGCCGGGCCTGGGGTGTGTGCAGCGACACCGGCACAACGCAGCGGGCGAGTTGCTGGCCGCGAAGATCGAACACACCGGCACGCGCGCTCCCCGTGCCAACGTCCACGGCCAAGATGTGGTCAGGCATCCGTTATGTCTTCCGGTCTCCTCGCTGGGAGCACAAACTGAAGCAATTCCGGCATGCCGTCAAACCGTGCGTCGGGCTCAAGGTCCTTCAGCGCGGCGGTGTAGGAGGCGTGACGGGTGTGCGCACCGCCGGTGAAGGCAATCACGCCCATGCCTGCGGCCTGTGCAGCCATGATTCCGGCGGGGCTGTCCTCGATGACAAGGCAGGCCGAGGGTTCCACGCCCATGACGGCGGCCGCATGCAGGAAGAGATCCGGCGCGGGCTTGCCATTCTCAACCATGGTGGCGCTGAAGATATGCGGTGCAAGCCCGCCGAGGAGGCCGGTGAGGGAGAGCGAGAACTCGATGCGCTCGCGCTGGCTGGACGAGGCGACGCAGCAGGCGATGCCATTGTCCTTCAGCGCGCCGATCAGCGCCGCCACCCCGGCGATGGGCTGAAGCTCCTGCCGGAAGCGGTCATACAGCACCTCGCGCATGCGGTTGAGGAACGGCGGATCGATCTCCACGCCGAATTCGGCGGCGACCGTTTCGCTCAGCGAGCCGAGGCTGCGGCCCAGAAACCGGCGGGCGGCGCCATCCGCATCAAGGCGGATGCCCTTTTCCGCAAGGGCCCCGATCAGCACGTCGAGTGCAATGGCCTCGCTATCGACAAGCACGCCGTCGCAATCGAAAATCACCAGCCGGATCTGCTGCGTGGTCATGGATAGTCAGCTCGCAAGGGTTCCATTCAGATAGCGCCGCAACGTATCTGCCGTGCCATGCGCCCGCAAGCTGGTGAGCGCCTCGCCGAAGCGCTGGCGGAAGCGCGGATCAAGACCCACGGGCCCGAAGATATCGGCCAGGCCGGTGAAGGCGTCCGGATCGGCGCGCGAGGCAAGGGCTGCGGCATGCAGCCGGTCTGCGGCCGGGTCGTTGAAGGCAATCGGCTTGCCGCCATCACTGACGCCCTCGAAATAGCGGCACCACAGGGCGGAGACGAGGGCAAGGCCCTGCACGTCGAGCCCTTGTGCCAGCCGGTCCGCGGTGGAGGGCAGGATGAATTTCGGCTGCCGGTTCGATCCGTCCTGCGCGAGGCGGGGGATGGTGTCGCCGATCTTGGGATTGGAGAAGCGGCTCTCGATCAGCGCAAAATAATCCTCAAGGCGGGTGTCCGGCACGGGCGGCACCACGGGGATGATTTCCTCATGCTCCAGCTTGGCGAGGAAGCTGCGGATCAGCGGGTTTTCCATCGCCTCATGGACGAAATGGATGTCCATCAGCGCTGCCGGATAGGCAATCGCCGCGTGGCCGCCGTTGAGGATCCTGAGCTTCATCAGCTCGTAAGGCGCCACATCGGGCACGAAGGTGACGCCCGCCAGCTCCAGCGCCGGGCGGCCCAGCGGGAACCGGTCCTCCAGCACCCATTGCTTGAAGCCCTCGCAGAACACCGGCCAGCCGTCTTCGATGCCATAGGCCTCCGCCGTCATGCGGATCTCCCGCTCGCCCGTTGCCGGGGTGATGCGGTCCACCATCGAATTGGGGAAGGCGACGTTTTCGTGGATCCAGTCCGCGAAAGCCGGATCGGAGAGGCGCGCCAGCCCGCAGACGGTGGCCTCCGTCACCTCGCCGTTGCCGGGGATGTTGTCGCAGCACATGACGGTGAACGGGGGAATGCCCGCCGCCCGCCGCGCCTTCAGCCCGGCGATGATCAGCCCGAACACGGTCTGCGGGTGCTCCGGGTCCTTTGCGTCGGCGATGATGGCCGGATGGGCGGCATCGAACGTCCCCGTGGCCGGGTCGATGAAATAGCCCCCTTCGGTGATCGTCATGGAGACGATGCGGATCTGCGGGGAGGCCAGTGTGTCGATGATGCGGGCAAAGTCCGGCGCGGTGATCATGTCCAGCATCGGCCCGGTGACGGTGGCGCCGGAACGGTCCGCATCCTGCTCGACCACGGTGGTGAGGAAATCCTGCCCCTTCAGCACCTCGTGCATGCGCCGGTCGGAGGGCATGACCCCGGCGCCGATGATGCCCCAGCCGAGATCCCGGCCCAGATCCCGGCCCGTGTTGAACAGCTCATGCAGATAGACCGCCATATGGGCGCGGTGAAAGTTGCCGGTGCCGAAATGCAGGATGCCGGGCGTGAGGTCTTCGCGGCGGTAGGCGGGCAGGGCGGCCCGGCCCTTGAGGCTGGCGAGCGTTGCGAGCGAGAGCTTCGTCGTCATGAGTGCAGTCCTTGACTGGCGGGGGAGGGGCGGGAGGGCCATGCGGCCCTCAGCTCATCCAGTTGCCGCCGTCCACATTGTAGGTCTGGGCGAGGATGTAGGCGGCCTCGGGCGAGGCGAGGAACACCGCCATGCCGGTCAGGTCTTCCGCCCGGCCCATGCGGCCGAAGGGCACGGCCTCGCCCACCAGCTTCTTCTTCTCGCCAAGTGGCCGGTTCTCGTATTTCGCAAACAGGGCATCCACCCCGTCCCAGTGCTCGCCATCGACGACACCGGGGGCGATGGCATTGACGTTGATGCCATGCTTGATGAGATCGAGCCCGGCGGACTGGGTGAGCGAGATGATCGCGGCCTTGGTGGCGCAATAGACGGCGACCAGCGGCTCGCCGCGCCGGCCGGCCTGGCTGGCCATGTTGATGATCCTGCCGCCCTTGCCGCGCGCAATCATCGACCTTGCGGCGGCCTGCAGCATGAACAGCGTGCCGGCCACGTTGATTGCGAAAAGCCGGTCATAGCTTTCCCGCGTGATCTCCGTGATGGGGGCCAGATCGAACAGGGCGGCGTTGTTGACGAGGATATCCAGCCCGCCCTGCCGCTCCTCGACTGTGCGCACGGCGGCATCGATCGAGGCCTGATCGGTGACATCCAGCTTCACCGCATAGGCGGCGCTGCCGATTTCCGCAGCGGTTTCGGTGGCGCGGAGAAAGTCGATGTCGGCAATGGCGACGGTTGCGCCTTCTCGCACATAGGCCTCGGCAAAGGCCCGGCCGATGCCCCGCGCCGATCCGGTGATCAGGGCGGACTTGCCCTCCAGTCTGCCGCTCATTGGGCCTGTCCCTCGCCGTTGAACCTGTGCAGGCGTGTGAGATCCGGCGTCACGTAGACGGTGTCGCCATGGCGGACGGGGAATTCGCCGCCTGTGCGGGTGGTGATGGTGCCCGCGCCCTCCACCTCCACATGCAGGAAGGTGTCGGAGCCCAGATGCTCGGCCACGGTGACCTTGCCCTGCCACAGCCCGCTGTCGAGCGAGAGGGTGACGTGCTCGGGCCGGATGCCGATGGTGTGTGCCCCATGCTCAGCGGCGGTGGGGCCGCTGATCAGGTTCATCTTCGGCGAGCCGATGAAGCCGGCGACGAAGAGATTGGCGGGGGTGCGGTACAGCTCCAGCGGCGAGCCAACCTGTTCGATGCGGCCCTTGTTCAGCACCACGATCTTGTCGGCCATGGTCATGGCCTCCACCTGGTCGTGGGTGACATAGATCGAGGTGGCCTTCAGCTTCTGGTGCAGCTCGGTGATTTCCAGCCGCATGGCAACGCGCAGCGCCGCGTCAAGGTTGGACAGCGGCTCGTCAAACAGGAAGCAGCGCGGATTGCGCACGATGGCGCGGCCAATGGCGACGCGCTGGCGCTGGCCGCCGGAGAGCTGGCCGGGACGGCGCTCCAGATAATCGGTGAGATTGAGGATGCGCGCGGCTTCCTCCACCTTGCGCTTGATTTCCGCCGGATCGGCTTTCGCCATCTTCAGCGGAAAGCCGATGTTGGAGCGCACGCTCATGTGCGGATAAAGCGCGTAGGACTGGAACACCATCGCCAGGCCGCGTTGCGCGGGCGGGGTGCGGGTCTGGTCCTTGCCGTCGATGAGGATGCGCCCGCCGGAGGCATCCTCGAGCCCTGCGATCAGCCGCAGCAGCGTGGACTTGCCGCAGCCGGAGGGGCCGACAAAGACCACGAACTCGCCATCGTTGATCTCAAGGTCGATCCCCGGAATGACGGCATGTTCGCCGAAGGACTTGGAAAGCTGTTCGAGTTTGATGCTGCCCATCAGCGGGGTTCCTTACTTGACGGCGCCAAAGGTGAGACCGCGCACGAGCTGCTTCTGGCTGAACCAGCCGAGGATCACGATCGGCGCGATGGCCATGGTCGAGGCGGCGGAAAGCTTTGCCCAGAACAGGCCCTGCGGACTGGAGAAGGAGGCGATGAAGGCCGTGAGCGGCGCCGCATTGGCCGTTGTCAGCCGGATCGTCCAGAAGGCTTCGTTCCAGGCCAGGATGATGTTGAGCAGCAGCGTCGAGGCGATGCCCGGCAGGGCCATGGGCGTGAGCACATGGACGATCTCGTTGAAGAGCGAGGCCCCGTCCATGCGCGCCGCCTCCAGGATTTCGCCCGGGATCTCGCGGAAATAGGTGTAGAGCATCCAGATGACGATCGGCAGGTTGATCAGCGTCAGCATCACGGTGAGGCCGGTGCGCGTGTCGAGCAGGCCGAAGTCACGGAATATCAGGTAGATCGGCACCAGCACGGCGACGGCCGGCATCATCTTGGTGGAGAGCATCCACATCAGGATGTCCTTGGTGCGCTTCGTCGGTGAAAACGCCATGGCCCATGCGGCGGGAATGCCGACGAGAAGCGCCAGCACCGTGGAGCCGACGGCCAGAACCACCGAATTGAGGAAGGGCTTGATGTAGTCGCGCTGGGTCTGCACCGTGACATAGTTCTCCAGCGTGAAGCTGGGGATCAGGCTGAAACCACGGATGGCCTCGGTCTCGGTCTTCAGGCTGGTGATCAGCGTGTAGAGGATGGGGAAGAAGATCACGAGTGCCACCGTCCAGGCGATGAGCGTGACCGTGATCTTGCGGCGGGTGCTGGTGGCGCGGGCCATGTGCGTGTCTCCTTACCGGTCCAGGTTCTTGCCGGCGGCGCGCATCAGGAAGATGGCGACGATATTGGCGAGGATGACGGCGGTGATGCCTCCTGCTGATGCGCCGCCCACGTCATAGCCAAGCAGCGCCGTGCGGTAGATCAGGAAGGCAAGGTTGGTCGAGGCATAGCCCGGCCCGCCATTGGTGGTGACGAGGATCTCGGCATAGACGCTGAGCAGGAAGATCGTCTCGATCAGGATCACCACGGTGATGGCGCGGGCCAGATGCGGCAGCGTCAGATAGATGAACTGGTTGAAGGCATTCGCCCCGTCCATCTCCGCCGCTTCCTTCTGCTCCACATCCAGCGACTGCAGCGCGGTGAGCAGGATCAGCGTTGCGAAGGGCAGCCACTGCCAGGCGACGATGATGATGATCGACAGCAGCGGATATTGTGCAAACCAGTCCACCGGATTGAGCCCCAGCGCCCGGTTGATATCCGCCAGCACGCCGTAGCCCGGATGCATGATCATGTTCTTCCACACCAGCGCGGCCACCGGGGGCATGACGAAGAAGGGCGAGATCACCAGAATGCGGACAATGCCCTGTCCGAACATGGGCTGATCCAGCAGCAGCGCCAGCAGCAGGCCGCCCACGATGGTGATGAACAGCGCGCCGCCGACGATCAGCAGCGTGTTCCAGACCGACTGGAAGAAGGCCGGGTCCGTGTAGAAATAGCGGTAGTTGAACAGCCCGGCGAAGCTGACATTGGCCGGGTTCAGCAGATTGTAGTTCTGGAACGAGAACCACAGCGTCATCGTGAGCGGCACGATCATCCAGATCAGCAGCAGCCCGACGGAGGGTGCCATCATCAGACGTGCCAGTGTGCGTGTGTTCTGAGTAGCCATGACTGAATCTTGCCCTGATGAGCGCTGCGCCAGAGGCCGCAAGGACCCGGGGAGCCCCGCCCGGACCCCTCATGAGAGGCCCGGACGGGGGAGTGGACGATGGGGACTGAGCCTGCCTTGTTAAGCTCTGCCGCCAGTGTTTCTTGACGTCTGCAAGGAGGAGGTAAGTTCTCTCCTGTGGCCTCAGTGCCCCTCTCCTCCCTTGAGGGGGCTACCGCATGCACACATCGTGTTTGAAGCCGGAGACAGCTTGGGGAAAGCCCGAAGTCTGGTCACTCTGGTACGGTCTTTCAGCCCCCCTCCCCCGCGGGGGGCGGGGTGTGGGGGGGGGGGTAAGGGCATTCCGTCTGGCGGGGTGTTCATTGATTTCATACAGCTGCCCCTCCGGTGCCTATTCAGGAAAAGTTCCATTTTTCAAACCCTTGCAGGCTCAGCCCCCCACCCCTTACCCCTCCCCACGAGGGGGAGGGGGGCGGAGAGGTTCTGCCGGAAAGCAGATGCATCGTTGCGGGCGGTGTCTGAACCTGATGTGTGAATCCGGTAGTCCTCAAGGTGAAAGGCCGCAGTTTGGTCATTCCGGTACAGCCCCTCAGCCTCCCCTCCCCCTTGAGGGGAGGGGCTGGGGGTGGGGGTAACAGCCTGAAAACGCGGGCTATTTCAGTTGCGGTTTTGCTGTCCCGAGTTGAGTGCCAGACATGCCGCGCTCCGCCGTGAAGACCCCCACCCCTCACCCCTCCCTCAAGGGGGAGGGGGACTGAAAGGCCGTGCCGGAAAGCTGACGCATCGCTGCGGTCACGTGGCAGAACCCCCTCCGCCCGCTGCTTACTTGATGTAGCCGCCGCGGGTCATTTCGCGGACGGTCATGGTCTGGGCCTGGGCGAGAGCGTCATCGGTGGACATCTGGCCGGCTAGGGCTGCCGAGAAGAGCTGGCCGACCGAGGTGCCGAGGCTCTGGAACTCGGGAATGGCCACGAACTGCACGCCCACATAAGGCACCGGCTTGACGGTGGGGTTCTTCGGGTCGGCGGCGTTGATGGAGTCCAGCGTCATCTTCGCAAAGGGCGCTGCGGCCTGGTACTCGGCATTCTCATAAAGCGAGGTGCGGGTGCCGGGGGGAACGTTGGCCCAGCCGTCCTTCGAGGCGACCAGCTCCAGATAGGCCTTGCCGGTTGCCCAGGCGATGAACTTTTCCGCCGCTTCCGCCTTCTGCGTGCCGGCCGGGATGGCGAGGTTCCAGGCCCAGAGCCAGTTGCCGCGCTTGCCAAGGCCCGTGTCGGGCGCCAGTGCAAAGCCCACCTGTTCGGCAACGGTGGAGTCCTGCGGGTTCGTCACGAAGGAGGCGGCGACGGTGGCGTCGATCCACATGCCGCACTTGCCCTGCTGGAACAGCGCCAGGTTCTCGTTGAAGCCGTTCGAGGAGGCGCCCTGCGGACCGGCGTCATTCATCAGCTTCACATAGAAGTCGAGGGTGTTTTTCCATTCCGGCTGGTCGAACTGCGGCTGCCAGTTCTCGTCAAACCAGCGGGCGCCGAAGGCATTGGACGTGGCCGTCAGGAAGGCCATGTTCTCGCCCCAGCCCGCCTTGCCGCGCAGGCAGATGCCGTTGATGCCATTGGCCCGGTCGGTCATCTTGCGCGCCGCATCGGCGATGAAGTCCCAGGTGGGGGCGTCCGGCATGGTCAGCCCGGCCTTTTCCATCAGGTCCTTGCGGTACATGACGAAAGAGCTCTCGCCATAGAAGGGTGCGGCATAGAGCTTGCCGTCCTCGCCGGTCAGGCCCGAGCGGATGGCCGGCAAGAGATCGTCCACGTCATAGTCCGCGCCAAGGTTTTCCAGCGGCAGCAGCCAGCCCTGCTTCGTCCAGATCGGCACCTCGTAGGTGCCGATCGTCATGATGTCATACTGGCCGCCCCGGGTGGCGATGTCGGTGGTGACACGCTCGCGCAGGACATTTTCCTCCAGCGTCACCCACTGGACCTGAATGTCCGGATTCTGCGCCGTGAATTCGGAGGTGAGGCCCTGCATGCGGATCATGTCGCCGTTGTTGACCGTCGCAATCGTCAGGGTTTCGGCCGAGGCCATGCCGGTAAGGGCCAGCAGCGAGCCCGCGCCCAGCAGAATCGTCTTCAAGTGCATGTCTTCCTCCCAGAAGAAAATGAGCATTCGCCTTGCTCGTGGGCAATTACTCACTTTGAGCGCGCAAAATGTCAATCCGGATTCCATGCTGCGATGCCGCAAGGATCAGGTAAGAGATTGATATGGCTTGGGAAAAAAATCTTACGTGCGGGAAAGAAGGTGCCGGGCGGCCTCTTCATCGGTGATGAGGCTGTTGATATGCCCGCCCCGCACGGCGGCGAGGATCGCCGCATGCTTGCGCTTGCCGCGGGCGATGCCGGTGACGGTGGAGGTCTGGCGCGAGGGGATTTCGAGGCTGGCGACCCGTTCGTTGACCGGGTGATCCAGCAGCTTGCCATCCGCGCCGAAGATCCAGCCGCAGATCTCGCCCGCCGCGCCCGCGCGCAGGATGTCTTCCATCTCCTGCGGTTTCAGGAAACCGTCTACCAGCAGCGGCGCGCTCATGTTCATCTCGCCGATGCCAACGAAGGTGACATCGCTGCAGTGCCCGAGGGCGATGGTGGGGGCGACGAGCGGCTGGCTGTGCAGCAGCTTGCGTTCTGCCGGAGAGGAAACGATCACCGGCAGCGGCATGGGGAAATGCGGTGCCTTCACCGCATCGGCCATGGAGAAGATGACGTTGAAATAGGCGGCCGAGCCATCCGGGCTGATGTTGCCGGTGAGCGAGACGATCTTGTGCTGCGGGCAGTCCAGCGGCGGCAGCTGATCGATCACGGCCCGCAGGGTCCGCCCCGTGCCCATGGCGATGACGAGCGGTTCGCTCTGCTTCAGCCAGCGCTCCAGCTGGGCGGCACCGGCTTCGGCAACGCCGACCGTGGCCGATTCTGCGGCCGGATCGGTGGGCACGATCTCCACATCCTTGAGGCCCCAGCGCGCCTTCACCGCTTCGGCCAGTTCCAGGCAGGCGGCGATCGGGTGATCGAGGCGTACCTTGATCAGCCGTTCGGCCACCGACAGCGACACCAGCCGCTGCGCGCTCTGGCGCGAGATGCCCATGGCGGCGGCGATTTCGTCCTGGGTGCGGCCCGCGACGTAATAGAGCCAGCCGGCCCTTGCCGCATCATCCAGCCTCGTCTGCCCTTCGCCACGTTTCGCCATGAAAGCTTTCCCCGTCTCTGGCGACAGTGCTGCCAATTTTGCCCGCCGCTGTCAAATCGGGCGCTGGCGCGGGTGATGCTACAGAGCGGTATCCTTGGAGGTGTAGAGCGGAAGAAAGATACCTTTGTGTATCTTTTCTGCGTGTTCAGCCTCAATGCTACAGAAAGGTATCATCTTGTGGCATTCAACTCATGATGCTACAGATGTGTAGCAGATTGGCGAGGTTCAGATGGCATTGTCTCCGGCAGAAGAGCGGCTGGCACGGGAGTTCGGCGCGGCCATCCGGGCGCGGCGCAAGGCGCTGGGGCATACCCAGGCGGATCTTGCCGGCATGATCGGCACAAACCGCCGCTTCATCAGCGAGCTGGAGCGGGGCAAGGGCACCAGCCATCTCGGCCCAGCACTCGCCGCCGCCGAAGCGCTCGGCCTGCGCATCGGCGCCCTGATGACAGGCCCGCTGCAAACCTCCCCCAGTCCGCTTCCGCCCTTGTGAGGAACTGAGCCTTGCAGCTTTTCTACGAGCGTCATCTGGCAGGCAGCATCACGGAGCGCGCCGTCGTCACCCATGTCACGCTTGACCGCTAATACGGCGCCGCAGCGCTGCCGCTGAGCAGCGGGGCGAGGTAGGGGCCGGTGAGCATGGCGTCAACGTCGAGGGAGGCTGGGTCGAGCATGCCGGTTGCGGCCAGTTTGCCGCCGGCAAGGCCGCTGATCAGGGTGGCGGCATAGGCCGTGGCCGTGGCCGTGAGGGCGTTGACCGCTTCCCTGCCAGCGCCGCCACCATTGCCTCCGCCATAGCCTCCATGTGTGCCGAAGCCTGCGGGGCCATGCAGGTGGCTAAGCGGGGGCCCGAAGCGCAGGCTCTGGGTCCGTTCCACAGGCTGGCGGCCGCGCATCGCCTTCACCGTCAGCATCACGTGCAGCACGTCATCCTCCACCACCGGCAGCCCGTTGCAGAGCAGCGATTTCAGCATGTCGCGGCGCTGGCGCAGGCCAAGGTCATCGAGCAGAAAGCGCATGTAGTCCAGATGGCCGGGATAGCGCAGGGTCTTGAAGGTGACGCTGCGCGGCGAGAACCGGGCCACTGCATCCAGATCCCCCAGCCCGCCCGACGTGGTGAAGGCCTCGAAGGCGACGCCATCGATGTTGAGGCGCTCGTAATCCTCCAGCGGCGACAGTTCGGTGCTGCGGCCCTCGCGCAGGGCGGTGCAGGGGCGGGTGTATTCGTCGATCAGCCCGTCCACATGCCAGATCTGGCCATAGCCCAGCCGGTTGGCGGGATAGCGGGGCAGGGCGCCGACGCGGATGATGAGATCGGACACCGGCGCATAGCGTTTCAGTAAAGCGCAGGCGAGGGTTCCGGCAAGGCCGGGCGACACGCCGCAGCCGGGCAGCACGGCGCGTGTTGCCGCCAGATCCTCCAGCGGCTGGCGGGCCGCCGGTGGCGTGGCGATGAAATCGAGATAGTGGACGCGGGCGCGCCGGGCAGCCTCTGCCACGGCGGCGACGGCGCTGTCCGGCACGGCGGCCACCACGAGATCCTCGCCCGCCAGAACCGTGTGCAGCTCCTCCCCATGGCACAGGAGACGTGTTTCCAGCGGCGCAGTTGCGTGGCGCAAGCCGTCGAGCGCATCCTCGGAGCGGTCGAGCACCCGCACCCGGAAGCCGGCATCCTGTGCCAGCAGGGCGGCAAGGGCGGTGCCCACCCGCCCTGCACCCACGATAGAGATCTTGAAGCCGGACATGGCTTTCTTGCCTTTCTGTCAGGGCCGGAAACGGGCCACAAACGCCTGGAGACGGGGATTTTCCGGGTTGAGGATGACGCTGTCCGGCGTGCCGCTTTCGGCAATGACGCCCTGGTCGAGAAACAGCACCCGTCCGGCAACTTCGGCGGCGAAGGCCATTTCGTGGGTGACGATGGCCATGGTCATGCCCTGTTCGGCGAGCGAGCGGATGACGGCCAGAACCTCGCCGACGAGTTCCGGGTCCAGCGCGCTGGTCACCTCGTCGAGGAGTAGAACTTCCGGCTCCATCGCGAGCGCCCGGGCAATGGCCACCCGCTGCTTCTGCCCGCCCGAAAGATGATTGGGGTAGGCCGCGTGTTTTTCGGCAAGGCCGACCTTCGCCAGCAGGTCCATGGCCAGCTCTTCGGCTTCCCGGCGCGGCCTGCGGCAGACGGTGACCGGCCCTTCGGTCACGTTCTGCAGCACGGTCATGTGCGGAAACAGGTTGAAGTGCTGGAACACCATGCCGACATGGCGGCGCAAGGTGCCGATGCCGATCTTGCCGGCACTGTCACGGAAACTGTCGCCCACCGGCTGCTGACGGAACCGGATCTCGCCGCCGGTCGGATGCTCCATGCGGTTGAGGCAGCGGATGAAGGTGGATTTGCCCGAGCCCGACGGCCCGATCAAGGCCACCACTTCGCCGCGGCTGAGGCTGAGATCGAGGCCCTTAAGGACGTGGTGATTGCCATAGCTTTTCTGCAGCCCGGAGGCTTCGATCACCGGGCCTGCGGCGTCACGGCTGGTTTCGCTGGTCATGCCCTTCTCCTTCAATCGCTCACGCGCAGCCGCTTTTCCACCCGGTCGGCGATCTGCGTCACGGGCAGCAGCACCGCGATGTAGAGGACGGCCATGACCGTGTAGGATTCGAGCGGGCGGTAGGTCTGGCCGTTGACGACGGCCGCCATGTAGGCCAGGTCGGCCACCGAGATCACCGACACCAGCGAGGTGTTCTTGAACTGGATGACGGACTGGTTGATGAAGGACGGCAGCATCCGCTTCAGGGCCTGCGGCAGGATGATGCGCTGCATCGACTGCCAGGGGCTCATGCCGATGGCGGCTGCCGCCTCGCGCTGGCCCCGGTCGATCGAGACGATGCCGCCCCGGAAGATCTCCGCATAAAAGGCCCCGACATAGAGCGACAGGGTCAGCATGGCGGCCACCCGGTTGTCGATGGTTCCGCCCACCAGCAGCGGGAAGGCGTAATAGAACCACAGCAGCTGAACCAGAAGCGGCGTGCAGCGGAAGATTTCCTGATAGGTGCGGGCGGTGAGGTCGAGCACCTTCCAGCCGGACAGGCGCATGGCGCAGGTGAGAAAGCCGATCAGCACCCCGAACAGGATGGAGCCTGCCGTGTAGAGGACGCTGATCCAGAGCCCCCACAGGAACAGATCCCTGTACTGCCAGGCGGAGTGAAAATCCCAGGTGTAGGTCACGATCCGCCTCCTGTTCTGCCGGGGGCCGGCGCATGTGATGTGTCAGTCATTCTGGTCCCTCTGGTTCTTCCGGTTCCTGTGTTTCTTGGCCGCCGGACGGTCTTTCCGCCGCCGGGCATGGCAGGCGCTTTGCCGGGTCAGCAGGCGCTGCCGGAAAAGCTGCCGGATGCCGAGCCGAAACGGCTCAGAACGGCGGCAATGGTCTGGCGGCTCCGGTCGGAGACGGGCACCATCGGCAGGCGCATCTCGGGTCCGGCGAGATTGGCGAGGGCGAGAGCCGCCTTCACCGGACCGGGATTGGACTCGATGAACATGCTGCCGGCAAGCTCCGCGACCAGTTCATGCACCGCCAGCGCACGGGCCGTGTCGCCCTGTTCCCACGCCTTCACCAGTTCCACCATCTCGCGCGGGGCGATGTTGGAGACGACGCTGGTGACACCGCAGGCGCCCAGCGACAGGAACGGCAGCGTCAGGCCGTCGTCGCCCGAATGAATGATGAGGCGGCTGCCGCAGGCCTGCCGCAGCTCCGTGACGCGTGACGGTGACCCGCCCGCTTCCTTGATGGCGACGATATTGGCGTGCATGTCCATCAGCCCGGCGCAGGTCTCCGGCGCAATCTCGACGCCGCAGCGCCCGGGCACCGAATAAAGCACCACCGGCAGGGAGGTTGCCTTGGCCACGGCGCTGTAATGGGCGGTGAGCCCGGCCTGTCCCGGCTTGTTGTAATAGGGGGTGACGACGAGCACGCCATCGGCCCCGGCAGCTTCCGCCCGGCGCACCTTTTCCACGGCCTTTGCCGTGTCATTGGCGCCTGCGCCCGCAAGGATGAAGGCGCGGCCCTTGGCCAGTTCCACCGTCCGGCGGATCAGGTCTTCGGCTTCCGCATCGGACAGGGTTGCCGCTTCGCCGGTGGTGCCCACGGGCACAAGGCCCGTGACACCGGCTGCAAGCTGGCGTTCCACCAGGGCGGCATAGGCATCATGGTCGATGCCGCCGTTGCGGAACGGGGTGACGAGGGCGGTGAAGACACCGCGGAAACGGTCAGAAAGCTGTGTCATGGGGCTCTCCCGTGGACGTCATGTGGTCTGGGTGTCGGCGAGCGTGTAACGCCCGCAGTCTGGTCTGGCCGTGCGGAGCCAGCTGGCGGCAGCCATTGCGCCTTCGGCGTAGGCTGCCAGTGTGTGAACCTGATAGGTGAGCGTCAGCCCGGCAGAGCCCAGGTCAAAGCGCACCTCGTTGATGCCGGTGACATCGCCCTCGCGGTTGACGGTGATGTCCGGTTCGCTCGCAGCAAAGCCCATGGCCTTGCTCCGCGCCTTTCGCACGGTTTCCGCCAGCCAGCGGGAGGTGCCGGACGGTTCGGCCTTCTTGCGGGCGTGATAGACCTCCCGCACCGTGGCCTCGGCGCCCGGCATGGTGCTGGCAAAGCGTGCCGCGCACTGGCGGAAAGCCTCAAAGCCAAGGGCGAAATTGGCGCTGATCACCATCGGCCGGTGGGCGGACCAGCCGGTCAGCTGGTCTTCCTGCGCCTTGGAAAAGCCCGTCGTGCCGATGACGCAGGGCAGCGGGCTGCTGCCGATCTGCTCCTGCAGCCAGAGCGAGGCGGCAGGGGCCGAGAAGTCGATGATCACATCGCAGCGGGTGTTCATGGCCGCCTCTGCGGGCCGGTATTCCAATGCGCCGCCCGCCACCGGCTGCCCCACATGGCGTGAGGTGGGCGAGACAAGCGCGGCCACCAGCTCCAGCCCCGGACTGGCCAGCACCAGTTCCACCAGCTGTGTGCCGACACGGCCGGATGCTCCGAAGATCGAGATCCGCATTGCTCCTGCTCCTCCTGCCAGCTCTGGCGATGCTGGCGCGTCATGCCTTGAAAATGCTCATGCCTCGCGCGGGCTGGCGTCAGTCGATCACCACCTTGGTTTCGGACATCTCCCGCAAGGTGATGCGCACGCCCTCGCGGCCCAGACCGCTGCGCTTGATGCCGCCGAAGGGCACATGTTCGGCACGGAAGTCCGGTCCCTCGTTGATCATGACACCGCCCACCGCCAGCTCGCGGGAGAACAGCTTCACCAGCGCATGGTCATTGGTGAAGACCCCGGCCTGCAGGCCATAGTCGCCCGCATTCACCTCGCAGATGGCGGCCGCCGGATCGCGGAAGCTGCGGATGGCGATGACCGGCCCGAAGGTTTCCTCGGCAATGACCGGCGCATCGGCCGCCACATTGCGCAGGACCGTTGGGGCCACGAGCGTGCCCGCGCGGGTGCCACCGGCCAGCAGCTTTGCGCCGCCCGCAAGGGTCTGGCTGATCCGGCTCTCCACCAAAGCCGCAGCCGCCTCGTCGATGACCGGGCCCATCACCGTCTCCGCCTGCCGGGGATCGCCTGTGCGTATGCGTGCGATTTCGGCCAGCAGCCGGGCGGTGAACTCTTCTTCGATATCCTCATGCAGGTAGAGCTTCTTCACTGCGGCGCAGCTCTGACCGGCGATTTCAAAGCGGTGGCCGATGGCCGTCGCCACGGCCCGGTCGAGATCCGCATCCGGCAGCACGAACAAGGGGTCGTTGCCGCCCAGTTCCATCAGGCACCGCACCAGCCCGCTGGCCGCCTTCAGCGCAAGGCCGGCCGCCGGGCCGCCGGTGAAGGACAGAAGGTCGATGGGCGCGCGGGCCAGCGACAGCGCGGTTCCGGCGCCGCCATGCACCACCTGGAACAGCCCGTCCGGCCAGCCCGCCTTTGCGGCGAGATCACAGAGCATGGCAGCGGCCAGCGGGGCTTTCGGTGAGGGCTTGGCGATCACCGCATTGCCCGCGGCAATGGCCGGCCCCAGCTTGTGGCACAAGAGGTTGAGCGGATAGTTGAAGGGCGTGATGGCCCCGACAACGCCCACCGGCTGATAGGTGATGGTGGCCAGCCGGTCGGCGCCGCCCTCGACGATGGCGCAATGCAGGGCCTCTCCGTCAAGGAAGGTGGCCGCATCGCCCGAGAGCCGCAGGGTGTTCTGGGCGCGGCGCACTTCATTGCGGGCTTCCGTGATCGTCTTGCCCATCTCGTTGCAGATGGTGCGGGCCAGTTCTTCCGCATGGGCGGCAATCTGCGCGGCCAGCGCCTCCAGCAGCTTGCGGCGCAGCGCCGGGGTGGAGTGCCGGAAGTCTGCCTGCGCCTTGCGGGCGCGGGCGAGGGCGGCGAGAACCTCCGCCCCGGTGCTGACCGGCACTTCTCCTGCGAGCGCCCCATCAAAGGGATTGCGCACCTCGATGGCAGCAGCGCTGGCAGAGGAGAGAGTTGGGGAGAGGGTTGGAGCGGTCTGGACCGGCAGTGTCATTGTGTGGCCTCTTCAGCGTGGTCAGCCTTGCCGGGCTCAGGCCGGATCAGGCTGGAAATGGGAACGGGGCGGACAGGCCAGCGGTGGCCGGTGATCGTGGAAACGGGCAGGCTGCTGCCGGTCAGTTCGGCCACTGCGGCAGCGGTGTTGGCGGCGCAGAACCGGCCCTGGCAGGCGCCCATGGCAAAGCGCCCGTTCAGCTTCAGCTCACGGCCGGAGAGGCCGGGGTCTGCGGTGAAAAGCTTGCGCAGATCGCCCATTGTCCCGCCTTCGCAGCGGCAGAGCGCCGTGTCATCCGGCAGGGCGGCGAAGTGCTGTGCTCCGCCTTGCGGCGAGAAGGCGCGGGCGATGAGGTCCTGCATCTTCCCGTATCGGCTTGTCGCGGTCTTCAGCCGCTGCTGCAGGCGCTCCGCCGGCTCTGTCCGGCCCGCGAGCACGTCAAGGCAGATCTGCCCGGCGGCCTCTCCGCTGCGCGCCGCAGCCGGGGCGCCGAGCGCCTGACGGCAATCCCCGGCTTGCAGCACCAGCGGATGGCCGGGCGCATTTTGCGAACTGCCTGAAGGGGCAAGGCCGAAGCTGTTTTCGGCAAGGCCGTCATGCAGCGCGACGCGGTCTGCGGCCAGCGTATGAACCCGGCCATGCCGGTCCTGCCACTGCGCCGCAAGGCCGTCTGCCGCCGCTTCGATGCCGGTCAGCCTTGCGCCCCGGTGCCAGGGCACACGGGCGGTGAGAAGGGAGGCCACATAGCCCCCGGCCTCCAGACAGAGGCCGGGCCAGCGCAGCAGGCCGAGCCCCGCACGGAATTCCCGCAAGGGATCACCGGCCTCGATGACGGCCAGCGGCGGGGTGCCGAGGCGGACGAGCTGGGCGGCCACGGCCAGCAGCAGCGGGCCGGATCCGGCCAGAACGGTGCGGCCAGCCGGGGCTCTGCCCGTTTCCTTCATCATCACCTGCAGCCCGCCTGCCGTCACCACACCGGGCAGCGTCCAGCCGGGGCGCGGCAGCACGCGCTCCACGGCCCCGGTGGCAAGGCACAGGATGCGGCAGCGGAAGGTCTTCACCTGCCCGGCCTTCCGGTCCTCCAGCATGACGAGGCCGTCCGCATCGAGGCCAAGATAGAGGTGTTCCGGCAGGCGCTGGATCGCGGGTGTGTTTTCAAGGCCCGCAAACAGCCGGTCCCGCAGGCGCTTCTGCGCTCTGGCGAGGGACACCGGCGGCACGCCGGGAATGGCGATGCGGAAGATGGCGCCGCCGGGGCCGGGCCGCTGGTCCGCCAGCAGCACGCTGGCGCCGCCGCGCGCTGCGGTGAGGGCGCAGGCCATTCCCGCCGGGCCGCTGCCGATGACGATGACATCGTGAAAGGACTGGCCGTCAGCGTGCATCATTGCCTCCTGCGCTGGCCGGCGTCACCGGCCGGACCTCGCTGCCGCTGCGGGCGGGGGTGAGGCAGGCCTCGCGGATGGTGCCATCAACCAGCACGGCACAGGCCTGACAGGCACCGATGCCGCAGAAATAGCGGGCGGGCTGGCCGTTTGCGTCTGTGCCGAGGTGCAGAATGCGGGCCGCTGTCAGCGCCGCTGCAATGGTTTCGCCCGGCCGGAAGGGGACGGTCTCGCCGCACCAGAAAAAGCTCAGGCCACTCATGCGGCAAACCTCAGGCTGGCGAAGCGGTCCGGCGCGAAAGGCTCCAGATCCAGCTCCGGCTCCCGGCCGCAGATGAGCGCTGCCATGGCCTTGGCCACCACCGGGCCAAGGCAGATGCCGTCGCCCTCAAAGCCGGTGAGAATGTAGCCATTGGTGCAGCCGGGCAGGCGCCCGGCAAGTGGAAGGGCATCGGCAACGGCGGTGCGCGCTCCGGCGAAGCTGCGCAGCAGCCGCAGGCGCGCAAGGCCCGGCACCAGATCTGCGGCCTGCCGCAGCATGGTGCTCACGGCCTCAAGGTCCGTCTGGCGGGTGTCGCCGTTGTCCTCACGCGTGCCGCCGATGAGAAACTGTCCTGTCCGCAGCGGGTCGATGACAAGGCCGAAGCCGCGCTGATCCCTGGCGCCTGCCGCCTTCTGGCTGCCTTTCGACAGGAGATAGCGGCCCGACATGATCGAGCCCGGCATGCCGGCACTCAAAGCCCGGTCCCGCTCGGTGACCAGAAGCTGGCCCTTGCGCGGGGTCAGCACACCGGAAAGGCCGAGCAGGGCGGATGTGCCGTTGCCGGTGGCGATCAGCAGCGCGCCGGCATCCAGGGTGCCCTTGCTGGTGTGCACGCCGATGATGCGGCTGCCATCGGCGCAGGTCAGGAGGCCTTCCACCTTGCAATTGCGGTGAACCGTGGCCCGCGATGCGCTCAGCAGCCGGTGGACGACCTGATAGCCGATGGCATGGCCCTCGCCATGCACTTCCAGCACAAGGCAGGCAGCGGGCGAAAGCGCGGGGAACCGGCGGACGATCGCGGGACCGGAAAAGGCGGTGACCCTGATCCCGGCGCTGGCAAGGGCGGCCCCGTGCCGCTCCAGCACGGCTTCTTCCTCAGCCGTGGAGGCCACGATGAAGGTGGAGCGCTCGTGGAATTCGGCGGCCAGCAGCCCTTCCTGCGCCAGTGACCGGTAGAGCGCGATGCCTTCCAGAGCCGCGCTCATCAGCGGGCCCGGCCGCTTGCTGGCGACGGAGACCGCACCATCCGACGCGCCCGAGGCCCCGGCCGCAGGCATTGCCGCGTCGAGAACTTCGACGTTCAGGCCCTGCCGGGCGAGAAAATAGGCTGCGGCGCTGCCGGCGATGCCGGCCCCGGCGATGATGATGGGAGAAGTCTGCGCGAGCGGCGTGTCCACCGTCTGGTCCCCTTGTTCTGACTTGCGCCCAAGTGTGAGGCGGCAGACGGGGCAGCGTCGATACAAGAACACAGCATTCCCTGTTCCTGAATTTTGTATCGGCTAACTCATTTCCGGCCATTATGGCGGAGAGAGAGAGGTAGACCAGCATGGCCAAGATCAGCCTGACACTCATTCAGACATTCTACGAAGTCGCCCGCCACGGCTCGTTTTCGGGCGCGGCGCGGGAGCTCAATCTGAGCTATCAGTCCGCCGCCAATCATGTGAGGCGGCTGGAGCAGCTGCTGAACGGGCGGCTGATCGAGACCGAGCAGGGCGCCAAGCGGATCATCCTCACGCCAAGGGGGGTGATGCTCTACAACCTGCTCTATCCGGAACTCGACATCATGCTGGAGCGGCTGACGAAGCTGATCGAGAACCAGCGGACCGCGCTGCGGGTCGGCATGCCGCAGGCGATCTTCTTCTATCTGTTCCCGAAGGTGCTGAGCCGCTTCCGCGCCCAGTTCCCCGACATGGAATTCGCCGTCTACGAGCGCGATACGGTGCTCGCCGAACTGGTGAAGAACGGCAGTCTCGACATCTGCATCTCCGAACGCTACTTCGGCGATCCCGTCGTGCCGCAGCGGCAGCTTGGCACCTATCGGCTCAGTCTGGTCTATCCGCAGTCCTGGGGCGCCCCGCCCGAGGTGCGCGACATTCCCCGCTGGGCGCGGGACAAGCCCTTCATCACCTTCGAGCCGGGCCAGACCCTGCGCAATCTGACGATGGATTTTCTCAGCCGTGACGGGGCCAACGTCCAGCCCACGATCACCGCCTCCGGCAGTTCCAGCGTCAAGCGCTGCGTGGAGGAGGGGCTGGGCTTTTCGATCATCCCCGAATGGTGCCTGCTGCCCGAGGACCAGGGCATCACCAGCCTGCGTCTCACCAATCTGCCGGAGGTGCGGGTCTATTTCGGCACGGCCGGGTTCCTGCAGAAACATCAGGCCGTGCAGCAGCTGTTTGACGACTGCCGCAAGGAACTGGTCGGCCCGATCCTGGAGGCGCCGCGCGGCAGCGAACTCAACTATCCGGTGCCGTAGGACGGACCGGCATTCAGGGCGCCCGCGTCACGCTGCGGCAGATCCACCCACCGCGCCGCCCCGGCCTTGTGCCGGGGCCTGTAAGGCTGTCACCGCATCTCAGAAACGGGCAAAGCTTTCACGCGGCAGTTACCGTTGCGACGGGCACACTGCGTCCCTGACAGGTCCCGGCACGGGGGCCGGGACGGCGCGGTGGGGGGTGGTGAGGCTCAGGCAGCGCTGCACATATAAAAAACAGGATAAGGGCGGCCTCTTCCTTAGCATTGTTCAATTCCGCGCCCCGGCTAGGCTGAAACCCGGCCAGTAGTGCTGCCGTTCCACTAGAAGATGTGGAGCAGGCAAAAGCAATTCCAGGGGAACAACGGAGGCCCGACAACATGAACTTTCTTGCAAAACTCTGCGGCATCGCCGCCATGGCGCTGGCAGCGGGAACCGCAGCAGCCAGTGCCGGTACGATTGATGATATTCGCGCCCGCGGTGTCCTGCGCATTCCGGCCATCCTCAATGAGGTGCCCTATTTCAACAAGGACCCGCGCACCGGTGAATGGCAGGGCTTCGTCATCGACATGGCCAGCGACATTGCCAAGACGCTGGACGTGAAGTTGGAAGTGGTGGAATCGAGCTGGTCCAACGCCATCCTTGACGTGCAGAGCGGCAAGGTGGACATGGCCTTCGCCGTCACCGCGACGCCGGTCCGCGCCATGTCCGTGTCCTTCTCGGACCCGACCTATTACAACAGCTTCATCATCGTGTCGGCCAAGGACGAGCTGACGGGCAAGACCTGGCAGGATCTCAACGACCCCCAATATACCTTCGCGGTGGACATGGGATCGGCGCAGGACCTGATTACCCAGCAGTATCTGCCCAATGCCAATATTCTGCGCTTCAAGACGCGCGATGAGGCGATCATCGCGGTCACCACCGGCAAGGCGGATGGCCTCGTCAACACCATGCTGAACGGCCTGGTGATTTCGAAGAAGGCCCCGGCTGTTGGCACCGTGAAGGTTCCGGTGCCGGTGCTCTCGACCCCTTCCGTGATCGCGCTGAACTATGGCACCGACGAAACCTTCAAGAGCTTCGTCTCCGCCTGGGCCGAATACAACCGCCGCATCGGCAACAACCAGACCTGGATCGTGAAGAGCCTTGAGCCCTTCGGCATCACCTTGACCGATATGCCCGAGGGCTTCGGTTTCGGCGGCTGATCAAGGCATCGCCCGCAACACCACGCAGCGCCCCGCCACAAGCGGGGCGCCTTGCGTTTGAGGGCGGCTTATCCCTCCGCCTCTTCCTTGAACCGCTCAAGCAGCTGGCGGGCGCCATTGGCCAGAAGGCCGACGTCGTGGCCGATGGCGATGAAGGTGGCGCCCATCTGCCGGTAGGTGCGGGCAAGGGCAAGGTCTGTGCTCAGCACGCCGGCCGCCTTGCCGCAGGCGGTGATGCGGGCGATGGCGTCCGACACCGCCGCCTGCACTTGCGGCGCGCCGGGGCGGCCGAGAAGCCCCATGTCTGCGGCCAGATCCGACGGGCCGATGAAGACGCCGTCCACCCCTTCGACCGCGCAGATGGCTTCGAGATTTTTGAGCGCCAGCACGCTTTCGGCCTGCACCAGCAGGCAGATTTCGTCATTGGCGGTTTCCAGATAGCCCTCGATCCGGTTGTAATCCGAGGCCCGCGCCAGCGCCGCGCCCACACCCCGGATGCCGGCCGGCGGATAGCGCACAGCCTGCACGAGGGACGCGGCCTGATCCGCATCCTGCACCATGGGGATGAGCAGGGTCTGCGCGCCGATGTCGAGCATCTGCTTGATCATCCAGGCCTCCCCCATAGGCGGGCGGATGACCGCATGGGAGGGCGAACCGCGCATGGCGCGCAGCTGTGCGGCGAGCCGTGGCACGTCATTGGGTGCATGTTCGGCATCCAGCAGCAGCCAGTCATAGCCGGTTCCGGCGCAGATCTCGACCGCGGCCTCGCTGCCGATCGCCTGCCACAGGCCGGTCTGCAACTGCCCTTCGCTGAGGGCCTTCTTGAACGGGTTGACGGGCGCGGGCATCAGGCGTCTCCCTTGGCAAAATACAGGCTGACGCTGCCATGCGGGCCGAAATCTGCGCTCACCGTGTCGCCGGGCCGGGCTTCGACCGGGCGGATGAAGGAGCCGGCGAGCACGATCTGCCCGGCCTCGATGCCCTCGCCATACTGCGCCAGCCGGTTGGCGAGCCAGGCGACGCCGCGCGCTGGCTGGTTGAGCACGCCCGCGCCAAGGCCGGTTTCCTCCACCTCGCCGTTGCGGCTGACGATGGCGCCCATCCAGCGCATGTCGGTCTGGTCCGGCCGCAGCGCCCGCCCGCCGGTGACGATTCCCGCATTCGCCGCATTGTCGGCGATGGTGTCGCAGACATTGCGCGTCTTTTTCGTCAGCGGGTCCATCCTCAGGATGCGCGTGTCGAGGATCTCGATGGCCGGGGTGACGTAATCCGTGGCGTTGAGCACATCGAAGACGGTGACGCCCGGCCCCTTCAGCGGCGCCTTCATGATGAAGGCGATTTCCGCCTCGATGCGCGGCTGGATGAAGCGCTCTGGCGGGATCTGCGCCCCATCCTCGAACAGCATGTCATCCAGCAGCACGCCGGAATCGGGGATGTTGATGTTGAGCGCATATTGCATGGCCTTGGAGGTGAGGCCGATCTTCCAGCCAATGACGCGCCGCCCCGCCGCCAGCTTGCGCCGCACCCAGGCGGCCTGAATGGCATAGGCATCATCCATGGTCATGCCCGGATGGGCGAGCGACAGCAGCCCGGTCTGGATGCGGCTGCGCTCGGCCTCGTCCAGCTTTGTGGCGGCCTCCTCAATCTGTGTTGCGCTCAGCATCTCACGCCTCCCTTGCCGCATCCGGCATTTCATCCGCGATGGTGTTGCGCAGCGTGCCAAGCCCGTCTGCGCTCACCTCCACCATATCGCCCGGCTTCAGCCACACGGGCGGCTCGGCCCGTGCGCCTGCACCCGTTGGTGTGCCGGTCACGATCACATCCCCCGGTGCCAGCGTGGTGAAGGTGGAAATGTAGCTGATGAGCCGGCGCACCGGGAACAGCATCCGCCCCGTCCTGTCCTCCTGCCGCAGCTCGCCGTTCACCCGGGTCTGCAGGCTGATGTCCTCGATCTGGGTGGGGGAGGTGAGGGGCACCAACCAGGGGCCCATGGAACCGGAGGCATCGAAATTCTTGCCCTGCGTGACGTTGAACCGCGCATGGCGCACCCAGTCGCGTAAAGTTCCCTCGTTGCACAGGGTCAGCGCCGCCACGTGGGCCAGCGCATCCGCCTCCGCAATCCGCCGCCCCGCCTTGCCGATGACCACGGCAATCTCGCCCTCATAGTCGAGCTGAAGGCTCTCCGGCGGCCGCACCAGCGGCTGGCCATGGCCGGTGAAGGACCCGGCGAACCGCACGAACAGCGAGGGATAGGCCGCCGCTTCCTTGCCGTCCTTGTACTCCTCGTTGCGGTCGGGAAAATTGACGCCGGTGCAGATGATCTTCTCCGGCCGGGTCACCGGAATGGTGAAGGTGATCTCTTCAAGGCTCATGTCCGGCGGGAGCCCGCCGTAGCCATCGGCAATCTCCGTCAGGCTGCCCTGCGCGATGATGTCCATCAGGCTGGAAAACCGGCCCTTCAGCCGCGCGGACAGATCAATCACCCCATCTCCCGCGACAAGACCGAAGCCCTCACGGTTGCCTGCGGTGCGGAAACTCAGAAAACGCGGCTGGGTCATGGCTGGTTTGTCCCTGTGGTCTTGGTCATTGGCTGGCTGCTGAACTGAGGCCTCTCCGCCCCCCTCCCCCTGGTGGGGAGGGGTTAGGGGTGGGGGGAAGGCCTTTCCGGCTGGCAGAGTATTCATTGATTTCATACAGCCGCATCCTCCGATGCCTCTTCAGGTATCTATCTGTCTTCCATACAGCTTTCGGCTCAGAGCCCCCCACCCCTCACCCCTCCCCACGAGGGGGAGGGGGGCGGAGAGGCCCTGCCACAGATCAGATGCGTCACTGCGGGCAGTGTCCGAATCTGATGTGTGAATCCAGTAGCCCCCACGAGAGGGGCCGAGGCGCTGTGCCCCTCACGGCGCGATGATCGGCTGGGCCTTCAGGAGCGGTTCCTGCGGGGTGGTGCCGGAGAAGAGGCTGCCGTGCTCGAACCAGGAACGGGGGGCGGGGGCGCCCCAGAGGGTCTGGCGCTGCGGGTCCTTCAGGTCCCACTTGATCGGCTCCAGATCCGGATCAACCGTCTGATAGTCGGAACAGTAGATCTCGATGCGGTGGCCGTCCGGGTCGAGGATATAGAGGAAGAAGGCATTGGAAATGCCGTGGCGGCCGGGGCCGCGCTCGATGCTGGACACCCAGCCGGTGGTGGACATGAGGTCGAGAAGATCGATGATGTTGAGCGGCGTCGGCACCCAGAAGGCGGTGTGGTGCAGGCGCGGGCCGCGGCCATTGGTGAAGGCCATGTCATGCACGCCGCCCTTGCGGTGCGTCCAGGCGGCCCAGAGCCGGCCCGTCTCCTCGTCTTCGGTATATTCCGTCACCCGGAAACCCAGCTCGTTGTAGAAGGCGACGGAGGCGTCCACATCGGGCGAGAAGCAGTTGAAATGGTCGATGCGCAGCGGCTTCACGCCCCGGTAAAGCGCATACTTCTGGTGGATTGGCGGCAGCCGGTCCATGCGGGCGTAGAATTCCAGCGGCGTGCCGAAGGGATCGCGCGTGCGGAAGGTGCGGGACTGGAAGGGCCGCTCCACCCATTCCACCGGCAGGCCTTTGCCCTTGAAGAACTGCGCCGCCCGGTCCAGATCCTCCTCCGAAAACACCTTGAAACCGAGATCCCGGGCTGAGGCTTCGTCCGACTGGCGCAGCACGATGCAGTGGTGGCCGCGCTCTTCCATGGCGCGCAGGTAGATGCAGCCCGCGCCCTCATCGGTGACCTGAAGCCCCAGCGTGTCCACGTAGAAGGCGCGCGAGCGGGCAAGATCCGTGACGGCAAATTCCACGTGGCTGAGGCGCACGATGTTGAAGGGCGGATAAAGGTTGGGTGCGGGAACGGGCATGACGGGTCTCCTCCCAGTCTTGCGGATATCTGGCGTAAACGGCGGCGGCAGGCGGTTCAGCCGCCCAGCTTCGGGATGGCATGGGCGCCGGTGGCAAAGGCGATGTTCTTGGTTTCCATGTAGAAATCAAACGACCAATCGCCGCCGTCGCGTCCGATGCCGGAGCTTTTCACCCCGCCGAAGGGCGTGGGCAGGTGGCGGATGTTCTCCGAGTTCACCCAGATCATCCCCGCTTCCAGCGCCTGCGTGAACCGGAAGGCGCGGGTCACGTCCGAGGTCCACAGATAGCCGCTGAGGCCATAGGCGACGTCATTGGCCAGTGCCAGCGCCTCCGCCTCGTCCTTGAAGGGAATGGCCGTCAGCACGGGGCCGAAGATTTCCTCCTGCGCGATGCGCATGGAATTGGCGGCATGGGTGAAGAGCGTGGGCGCCACATAACAGCCGCCGCCGGGGCCTTCCGCCTTCTCTCCCCCTGCGGCAAGGGTTGCGCCTTCCGCCTTGCCGGTGGCGATATAGTCCAGCACCTTCTTCTCGTGCACCGGATGGATCAGCGGGCCGATGACGGTGGCCGGGTCCAGCGGATGGCCGACCTTGATGCGCTTCGCCTTTTCCGCAAGGCGCGCGGTGAATGCGTCGTGGATCGAGGCTTCCACCAGCAGGCGGGAGGACGAGGTGCAGCGCTCGCCGTTCAGCGAATAGATCATGAAGACCGCCGCATCGGCGGCCCGCTCCAGATCCGCATCGGCAAAGACGATCACCGGGTTCTTGCCGCCCAGCTCGAAATGCACCCGCTTCAGCGTCGCCGCGCCCTGCTGCATGATCATCGAGCCGGTGCGGCTTTCGCCGACAAAGCCGATGGCCTTGATCAGCGGATGTTCGGTCAGCGCCCGCCCGGCATCTTCGCCAAAGCCGTTGACGAGGTTCCACACGCCGGCAGGAAGGCCCGCCTCCTCGGCGATTTCCACCAGCAGCCGGGCGGTCAGCGGCGACAGTTCGGCCGGCTTGTGCACCACGGTGCAGCCCGCCGCCAGCGCCGGGGCGATCTTCCAGGTGGAGAGCATGAAGGGCGTGTTCCAGGGCGTGATCACCCCCACCGGGCCAATCGGCACGCGGGTGGTGATGTTGACCTGACCGGGCGCCTGCAGCGCCTTGCCGTCGCGCGCTTCCGGGGCGCGGGCGGCGAAGAAGCGGAAATTCTCCGCCCCGCGCAGCGCCGCCTTGGCCATGAACTTCAGCGACTGGCCGGTGTCCATGCATTCCACCAGCGCGATTTCCTCCGCCCGCGCCTCGATGGCAGCGGCAATGCGGTTGAGAATATCCCGCCGCGCCTCGCCGGAGAGGGCGGCCCAGGCCGGGAACGCCGCCTTGGCGGCCTTCGCGGCCCGGTCGATATCCGCCGCCTTGCCGTGGGCGACGCGGGCAAGCACCTTGAGGTCCACCGGCGAGATGGTCTCGAACTGCGTGCCGTCCAACGCGTCCACGTCCTCGCCGCCGATGCGGTTCTTCACGCCCGCTTCAAAGCGCGCCAGAAAGGCGCTGGCCCGGGCGATGTTGTCTTCCAGTGAGGGCATTGTCACTCTCCGGTTCCGGTCTGCATCTGGCGGATGCGGGGGTGGATGGCGTTGCGCTTCCAACTGAGGGGTGCGCTGATCTCGCGGATTTCCAGCGACAGCATGAAATGCGGGCTGGCGAGCTGCGGCGCCAGAAAGGCGCAGGCCGCAGCGAAGATGGCCTCTCCGGCACGCTGCCGGTCCTCAAGGCTGCGGCCCTCGCCCATGCGCAGGGACATGTCGATGAAGCCGTTCTGCGCCAGCCGGTCGGCCACCACATGCACATCGCAGCGGAACCCGCGCACACGCACGGCCCCCAGCTCGAACAGCCCTGTCTCCAGAAGCGCGTCATGCAGGCAGCCCGCAAAGGCAGGCATATCCACCCCGGCCTCCAGATTGGCCGAATAGTCAAAGGACAGATGCGGCATGGTCTCCTCCCGGCCGGCTTGATACTTAACACGTTAAATGATTTTGTGAGCCTGTCAACAGGGCAGTGTTTGCAGCGGGAGCAGGGAGGAGGAGTGCACTCTCCTTTTGCCGCAGTACCCCTCTCCCCCCTTGAGGGGGAGATGTCTGCGTCAGCAGACAGAGGGGGGTAGCAGCGCTTCAGCACGCCGCCCGCAGTGATGCATCTGATCTGTGGCAGGGCCTCTCCGCCCCCCTCCCCCTCGTGGGGAGGGGTAAGGGGTGGGGGGCTCTGAGTCTGCAAGGATTTGAAAAATCGACCTTTTCTGATGAGGCATCAGGAGGAGCAGCTGCCCATAATCAATAAATACCCTGCCAGACGGAAAGGCCTTTCCCCCCACCCCTAACCCCTCCCCACGAGGGGGAGGGGGGCTGAAACGCTGTGCCCAGTCACACAGATTGCAGTCTTTCTCCAATCCGTCTCCTGCCTCAGGCACGATGTCTGCATGCAATAGCCCACGGGGGCAGGGGAGCTGAAACGCTGTGCCGGTGCAACTCGGCTGCCGGTTTGCAAAAGGCGGTTTTCTGCCGCATAGAGAGGGCATGAAGCCTGCTGATCCTGCCCCGTCCGACCCTGATCAGGACGCGCTGCTGCCGCGTGACACCCGCCGCTCGCTGCCCATCGCCCTGCTGCGGGCGCGCGAGGCGCTGATGGCGCATTTCCGGCCCATGCTGGCAGCGCATGACCTGACCGAGCAGCAATGGCGGGTGATCCGCGTTCTGGGCGAGCGCAGCACGCTGGATGCCTCCGAAGTGGCGGACCGGGCCTTCATTCTGGCCCCGTCGCTGACGCGCATCATCCGCACGCTGGAAGAGCGCGGCCTGATCCTCAAGGAGCGCGGCGAAGCCGACGGCCGCCGCGTGATGCTGAGCCTCACGCAGGAGGGCCTGCGGATCATCGATGAGGTGGCCCCGGAAAGCCGCCAGATCTACGCCAGCCTCGAAGCCCGCTTCGGCGCCGCCTGGATCGCCGACCTGCTCGACCGGCTGGAACGGCTGTCGGATTTCAACGACGGGGGCGGGGAGGCCTGAGGGCTGCAATCACAGCCGTTGTTTCAATGGCAAGGCGTTTCAGGTCCAACGAGAGGGCTACCGGCTTCACACATCAGGCTCGGACGTTGCCCGCAATGAGGCATTGGCTTTCCGGCAGGACGTCTACCGCCCCCCTCCCCCTGGTGGGGAGGGGTATGGGGTGGGGGGCTCTGAGCCTGCAGGATTTTGAAAAATCGACCTCTTCCTGATGAGGTTTCGAAGGAGCAGCCGCCGATAATCAATGGACATTCTGCCAGCCGGAGAGGCCTTTCCCCCCACCCCTCACCCCTCCCCACGAGGGGGAGGGGGGCTGAGACACCGTGCCGGAATGATCAGATTTCAGGTTCTCCACCCCTCACATGTCCTTCACCAGCCTTAGCGCATCATAGATTGCGGCGTGGGTGTTGCGGGAGGCGACGGCGTCGCCGATGCGGAAGAGCTGGAAGGTGCCTTGCGGATTTCGCGTGATGTCCTGCGGCTGACCCGCGATCAGCGCCTCGTGCGACATCTCGCCAAGATTGGACGACAGCGGCTTCAGCTCGAAGTAGAGATCGGCGAGTGGCAGGGTGCCGTGGTTGATGACGACCTGATCCACCGTCCGCGTCTCGCTGGCCCCGCCGTAATCGCTGCCCAGATGGGCGGTGAGCAGGTTGCCCTGCCGCTCCACCGCCAGCAGCCGCCAGGTGACGGTGAAGCGCGTGCCGAGCTTTTGCAGGCTGCGCATGTAGGGCACCAGGTTCATGGCCATCACCTCCGGCGCAAAGCTGCGGTCGGGGGTCATGATCTCGACGCTGGCGCCCGTCCTTGCGATGAGTTCCGCCGCCTGCAGGCCGGTGTGGTCGCCCGCATCGTCATAGACCAGCACCTGCCGCCCGGGCTTCACGTCGCCGGAGAGAATGTCCCAGGCGGAGACCACCAGATCGTTGCCTGTGCTCAGCACCTCGGTATCCGGCAGGCCGCCGGTGGCGATGATCACCACATCGGGGGTCTCCGCCAGAACATCGGCGCTTTCCGCCCATGTGTTGAAGCGGAAGGAGACGCCGAGCCGCTCGCATTCGGCCATGCGCCAGTCGATGATCGACAGCATTTCCCGCCGCCGTTCGCTCTGGGCGGTCAGGCGGATCTGGCCGCCGGGCCGGGCGGCGGCCTCGAACACGGTCACCTCATGGCCGCGCTCACCGGCCACCCGTGCGGCTTCCAGCCCGGCGGGGCCTGCGCCCACGATCACCACCTTGCGGCGGCGCGCGGCGGGGGCGATGTCATGCGGCATCGTCTCCTCGCGCCCGGTGGCGGCGTTGTGGATGCAGAAGGCAAGGCCGCCCTGATAGATCCGGTCGAGGCAATAGTTGGCGCCAGTGCAGGGGCGGATGCGCTCTTCCTGCCCGGCGATGATCTTGCGCACCAGATGCGGGTCGGCCATGTGGGCGCGGGTCATGCCGACGAGGTCCACCTTGCCGCTGGCCACCGCATGGCGGGCAGTGGCGACATCGGGAATGCGCGCTGCATGGAAGGTTGGCAGCTGTGTTTCCGCCCGGATGCTGCCGGCAAAATCCAGATGCGGGGCGCTGGCCATGCCCTGAATGGGGATCACGTCCGTCAGGCCCGCATCCGTGTCGATATGGCCGCGCACCACGTTGAGGAAGTCCACAAGGCCGCTGTCCTTCAGGCGGCGGGAGATTTCCAGCCCGTCCTCCGGCGTCAGCCCGCCATCCAGCCGCTCATCGCCCGTGTAGCGGATGCCGACGATGAAATCCGGCCCGGTGCGCTTGCGGATTTCGCGCAGCACGTCGAAGGCAAAGCGCAGCCGGTTGTCGAGGGAGCCGCCATAGGGGCCGTCCAGCGTGTTGGTCAGCGGCGACCAGAACTGATCCATCAGATGGCCATAGGCTTCCAGCTCGATGCCATCCATGCCGCCGGCCTGCATGCGCTCGGCCGCATCGCCATAGTCCTTGATGATGCGCTCGATATCCCAGTCCTCCAGCTGCTTGGGGAAGGCCCGGTGCGCGGCTTCGCGTGCATGGGAGGGGGAGACGACGGGCAGCCAGTCGCCCTTGTCCCAGCGGGTGCGGCGGCCAAGGTGGGTGAGCTGGATCATGATGGCCGCGCCCTGCTCATGCACCGCGTCCGTCAGCTCCCTTGTCCATTTCACCACCTCGTCCTTCCACGCGAGGATGTTGTTGAACACGGGCGGGCTGTCGCGCGATACGGCGGCGGAGCCTGCGGTCATCGTCATCGCCACCCCGGCCTTCGCCCGCTCCACGTGATAGGCCCGGTAGCGGCTCTTGGGCATGCCGTCTTCCGGATAGGCCGGCTCATGCGAGGTGATGATGATCCGGTTGCGCAAGGTGAGATGCTTGAGCTGGAACGGCTGAAGAAGCGGGTCACTGGACATGGGTCTTGTGCCTCTCTGGAAGGGCGGTTTTCTTCAGCAAAGTGGAAATGTTCACTGGTGTCAAGTTTCAGTGCATGAGTGTCGTTTTCTTTGACGGGCCTGCGCCATCTGCTAGATTTGCGCCATGAAACAGGACACTGACATCACGGGCGAAACCGGCATCACGGCGGAAACCGGCATCACGGGCGAAACCGGCTGGCGCGGCTCTGCGGATCTGTGGCTGGATGCGGCGCTTGAGGCGCTGCTGGACGCGGGCGTGGAGGCGGTGAAGATCCAGCCTCTGGCAAAGAAGCTCAATCTGTCGCGCACCAGTTTCTACTGGTTCTTCAAGGACCGGGAGGCGCTTCTGGCTGCGCTGGTGGCGCGCTGGCGGGAGAAGAACACCGGCGCCATCCTCCGCCAGACGGGCGCCTATGCAGAGACGCTGGCCGAGGCGATGCTGAATGTCATCGACTGCTGGCTCGATCCGGCGCTGTTCGATTCACGGCTGGAATTTGCGCTGCGCAGCTGGGCACTGCAATCGCCGGACATTCTGCGGGAGGTGCAGGAGGCCGACCGCCTGCGGCTGGAGGCGCTGACGGGCCTCTTCACCCGCTTCGGCATCAGCGGCACAGAAGCGGACGTGCGCGCCCGCACGGTCTATCTCACCCAGACCGGCTATATCTCCATGCAAACGCAGGAAGACCTCGCCACCCGCATGCACCGCATCCCCGCCTATGTCACCATCTTCACCGGCCAGCCCCCGTCCCTGCGCGAACTGGCAAGGTTTCACGCAAGGCATGGCGTTTCAGTCCCCCTCCCCTCAAGGGGGGAGAAGAAATGAGAGGCTTCAGCCGGAAGAAACACCGCCCCCTCAGGCGGCATGGGAGGCAGTTCACCTGCCGGTCAGTCGAAGCGGGAGAGGAAGTTTGAAACGGCCGTCAGGCACGGCATTTTTTCTTCGACATGCGGCATGTGGCTGGAGTTTTCGAAGATGATCCACTCACAGTTTCTGATGTTGCGGGCGTAAGGCTGGACGACAAGCGGCGTGGCCTCGTCATGCCGGCCGGACAGGAGCAGGGTAGGGGCCTCGACAAGATGCAGGCGGTCCTCGATCGTCCAGTCTTTCATCGTGCCGATGACGTGGAACTCGGTCGGGCCATTCATGTTGCGGTAGACGGTGTTGTCCTCGTCCATGATGGCGAAGGTGCGGGCAACCTCGGGTGGCCAGGGAGAGACGCGGCAGACATGACGGTCGTAGAACACGCGCGCCGCCCGGATATAGTCCGGATCGGTGATCGTGCCGGCCTTCTCGTGCCGTTCCAGGGTGTCCTGCACCTCCTGCGGCAGATCCTTGCGCAGCCGGTTCGCTTCTGCGGTCCAGGTGTGCATGCTGGCAGGTGAATTGGCGATGACGAGTGCCTTCAGCCCCTTTGGCTGGCGCACGGCATGCTCGGCCCCAAGCATGCCGCCCCATGACTGGCCGAGAAAGGCATAGCGGCTGCTGATCCCGAGGTGGTCCAGCAGGGCATCAAGCTCTTCCAGAAACAGATCAGGCGTCCAGAAGTCCGGGCCCTTGTCCGGCAGGCGTGTCGAGTTGCCATTGCCCAGCTGGTCGTAGTGAATGACCGCCCGCCCGTCGATTGCCGTGATCTCCTTGAAGCTGTCAACATAATCATGGGTGCAGCCCGGTCCGCCATGGGCGACGACGAGCGGCAGCCTGCCGTTGCCGAGCGGTCCGGTGATGCGGTACCAGGTCTGGTACTCACGAAAGGGCAGGAACGCTTCCCTGGACGCTATTGCAGTCACGTGCTTCTCCATCCTGTGCCGGGTGATGGACAAGCATAGCCTCGGCAAAAAGGCTGCGGCAGCTATTACAAGTTATAGGATGGGCGGTCTTCGAGAAGCCGGTAATGGGTGGCGCGCACCACCGCCTGCGTCCGGTTCCTGGCGCCAAGCTTGCGGGCGGCGGCGTTCAGATGCATGACGACAGTCGGGACCGAGCGGTCGATGATGCGCGAAATCTCCTTGGCGGAATATCCCTCGGCCGAATACCGCAGGCATTCCCGCTCGCGTTCCGTCAGCCGCACCTTGCCGGAGCGGAAAGTCTCGGCCTCGAAGCGGTCTGAGGCGGCTTCATGGAAAACGTGGGCGAGCAGGTTGAAGTCGGCGATGTGACGCAGGGCATGGCGCTCGAAGGCCTTGCTGCTGCGAAAGTGAATGCCGGTGACGGTGGCATAGTCCCCGCGCGGCATGTGCACAGGCACGGTGACACCAGCGGACATGTCCCGTTCATGGAGGTAGCGGGCGACGGGCGCCGTGTCCTCGGTCAGGAAGCGGCGGATCACCGTGTCCGCATCTGCGCTGTAGTTCCAGAGGAAGGGTGCGGAGGTGCGCAAGGCCACCTGCTGGACGGGATCTATGCTGAAATACCCTCTTTCAAACCAGTACTCGTGCATGTCATCTGAGATGTTGCGCAGCTTGAGCAACGAGGGAAACATGATCTTTCCGTCGAGATCATACGGAACAGGCGTGTAATCATAGATCAAGGCTTCAAATCCGATGGCCTGCATGGCCTCGAAAATCTGATCTATACGGCCGTCCAGAGTGTCCTGAGCGGAAAACTTGCTTCTGATCGCACCAATCTCGTCAATCATTGCTGGCTCCAGGCTCGCGCCGCTGTGACCCTATCACTTCTTATAGCTGGTTCCGGCTGGCGTTTCGGGTAAAAATTTAGCCGTGCTCAAATGTTGAGCAAGCAAAATCTTTGCCGGAGTTGCGAATGTGGCGTGAGATGGAGCCAGATGCCCGGCTTATGGTCGAGGTCGATGGCCACAAGGTTGCGGTTTACAGCTTCGGGGAAGGGGCCGAGACGGTTTTTTGTCTCAACGGCGGGCCGGGCCTGCCTTGTGACTATCTGCGCGAAGCCCATTCGTGCCTGTCGGGCAGGGGATACCGTGTGGTCGCCTTTGACCAGCTCGGGACCGGAGCGTCCAGCCGCCCGTCCGATCCGGCGCTGTGGACGATCGGCCGCTATGTCGAGGAGACGGAGACGGTACGCAAGGCGCTCGGGCTCGGCAAGGTGCACTTGCTGGGTCATTCCTGGGGCGGCTGGCTGGCCATTGACTATGCGCTGGCGTATCCGGAAAACCTGCAGACGCTGATCCTGGCCGATACGGTTGCGGACATGCCGCATCTGATCAGCGAACTGGAGCGATTGCGCGCAGCCCTGGGGCCCGAGACCGTCGCAATGATGCAGAAGCATGAGGCGCAGGGCACGTTTGACCATCCGGAATATCTGGCTGCCATCACCATCCTGAATTACCGCCATGTCTGCCGGCTGCCGGAATGGCCCGCACCGGTGAAGCGCTCGCTGGATGACTGGAACATGGGCCCTTACGGCACGATGCAGGGGCCGAATGAATTTCTCTATACGGGCAATCTGAAGACCTGGAACCGCATTCCGGATCTGCCCGGCCTGCCGGTTCCGGCCTTGGTCATCTGCGGGGAGCATGACGAACTGACACCGGCCTGCGCCTTGCGGATGAAGCTTGCCTTGCCCGATGCCGAACTCAAGGTGATCGCCAATGCGAGCCACATGCCCTTTTACGAGAATCCGGCGGACTACTATCCGGTGCTTCTCGATTTTCTCGAACGGAACAGGATGAGCTGATGCACAGGCGGGGCGCAGACAGCATCATGCGGGGGAGGCGGCAAGACCGGCATGCATCGCTATAGGTTCGTTCTCTTCCGGCCATTGCAGTTCCTGCCGGTCCTTTTCGGCATCAGCATCATCACCTTTGTGCTGGTGCGGCTGATCCCGGGTGATCCGGCACGGGTGCTCCTGGGAACCAGGGCCACGCCGGCGGCCATCGCCAATATCCGTGCCCAGTACGGGCTTGATGAACCGCTCTGGCTGCAGTATCTCTATTTTCTGAAGAACCTGGCCAATGGCGAGATGGGCAAGTCGATCCTGTACAAGATCGATGTTCTGAAACTCATCGCCACACGGATCGAGCCAACGCTGGCTCTGGTTGTGTTCAGCGTCATCCTGTCACTTCTCATCGCGGTGCCCATGGCAGCGGTGGCCGCGCGCAATGCGGGCAGGGCGCCGGATCATATTGTCCGCATCGCCTCGACCTTTGGCATCGGCTTTCCGTCTTTCTGGCTCGGCCTGATGCTGATGATCCTGTTCAGCGTCAAGCTCGACCTGCTGCCGGTCTCCGGTTACGGCGCAACGGCGGGTGAGAAGCTGGCGCATCTGATCCTGCCGGGCCTCACCATTGCCCTGTCCCTCTCCGCTGTTCTGATGCGCTCCCTCAGGGCAGCGATGATCGAGGCCTTGAAATCGGATCTGGCGACGGCGGCACGGGCCCGCGGCATGCCGGAACATATCGTCTTCTGGCGCCATGCCGTACCCAACGCGCTGGTTCCGGCGATCAACCTGCTGGCCGTCAACACCGGCTGGCTGATCGGCGGCACGGTCGTGGTCGAAAGTGTCTTCGCCCTGCCGGGCATGGGACAACTGCTCGTGCGCGCCATTTTCTCGCGTGACTACATGGTTGTTCAGGGCGTTGCCATGGTCTTTGCCTGCGCAACCGTGCTCGTCAATTTTCTCGCAGACATTGCCACGGTTGCGGCCGATCCGAGGGTGAAGCTATGAAGTCCGCCGCCCTTCTCCACTCTGCTGCCCGCTGGCGTGTTTTCCTGCGCAGACGCACGATGTTTGCTGCCGGTATCTCGATCCTTCTCATGTTCGTCCTGCTGGCCGTCCTGGCGCCGCTGATTGCGCCCTATGACCCGATCCTGCAGGACGGGAGCGCCCGGTTGCAGCCACCCTCCCTGCTGCATCCGCTTGGCACCGACAACTTCGGCCGCGATATCCTGTCCAGGATCATCTGGGGGGCACGGATCGACCTGCAGATTGCCCTGATCGGGGTGTTCTTTCCGTTCGTGCTGGGCACGGTGGCCGGGACGGTTGCCGGCTTCTTTGGCGGTATCGTTGATGCGGTGTTCATGCGGATCATCGACATCATCCTGGCATTTCCCTTCCTGGTGCTGATGCTGTCGATCATCGCCATTCTGGGGCCGGGCCTGCTCAGCTTCTACATCGCCATGGCCCTGGTGGGATGGGTGTCCTATGCCCGCCTGATCCGGGCGCAGATACTGGTTCTCAAGAACAGCGATTACGCCGTTGCGGCCGTCAGCCTCGGGTTCGGACGGATGCGCATCATGTTCCGCCATCTGCTGCCCAATGCGATTGCCGGTTCCATCGTCTTTTCCATGTCCGATGCGGTGCTTGTGCTTCTGAGCGGCGCTGCGGTCAGTTATCTCGGCCTCGGCGTCCAGCCTCCCGCTGCCGAATGGGGTGTCATGGTGGCCGAGGGCCAGAGCTTCATCACGACGGCCTGGTGGATCACGCTTTTTCCCGGCCTTTCCATCGTCCTGCTCGCCTTCGGTTTCAGCATTCTGGGGGATGCGCTTGGCGAAATGCTGGGAGTGCATGAATGACCGCTCCGGCCTCTTCCTCCCCGCTTCTGTCTGTCCGCGGCCTGACCGTTACGGCGCATGACGGCGGTGCGCCGCGCGGGCTGCTGGACGATGTGTCCCTGGATCTTGCCGAGGGCGAGATCCTCGGGCTGGTCGGTGAAAGCGGCTCCGGCAAGAGCCTGTTCTGCCGCTCTCTCATCCGGCTGCTTCCCTCCTCGAGGCTGAAGATGGAGGCCGGTTCCATCCTGCTCGACGGGCGTGACCTTGCGGGTCTAAGTGATGCGGACATGCGTGAGGTGCGCGGCCGCGGCATCGGCATGATCTTCCAGGATCCTTCAAGCCATCTCGATCCGGTGATGACGATCGGTGCCCAGATCTGCGAGGGCATCCGGTATCATCAGGGGCTGGGCAGCAGGCAGGCGCGCGAGGCTGCGATGGCCATTCTGGCGCAGACGGGATTTCCCGATCCGCTGCGCCAGTACAACAGCTATCCGCATGAGTTCTCCGGCGGCATGCGGCAACGGGCGATGATCGGCGTGGCATTGTCCTGCAAGCCGCGAATTCTGATCGCCGATGAACCGACCACGGCACTGGATGTGACGATCCAGGCCCAGATCCTGCAGCTTCTGATGGACCTGCGCGCCAGCCACGGCCTGTCGATCATCCTCATCACGCACGACCTGGGCATCGTGGCACAAACCTGCGACCGGATCGCCGTCATGCGCGGTGGCCGGCTGCTGGAGCAGGGGCCCAAGACGCAGGTCCTGTCCAGCCCGCAGGATCCCTATACGGTCCAGTTGATCCGCAGCCATCCTTCGCTGCCGGATGCGGCCCGGCCGGTGCAACCTGCGGCGCGGCAAGCCGGCACGGCGGTCAGGCCGCTTCTGGAAATCGATGATCTGCATGTGCGGTTTCCGGTTGGGGGGAGCTTGTTCAGGGGCGATCTTCTCAAGACAGTCAGCGCTGTCTCGGGCGTCAGCCTGCGGGTCATGCCGGGCGAAACGGTGGGCATCGTCGGCGAGTCCGGCAGCGGCAAGAGCACCCTTGCCCGCTCCATCCTCGGCCTGGCTCCGGTGTCTTCCGGGCACGTCAGCTTTGATGGCACAGACCTTGCCCAGCAGAGAGTTGCCGCGCTTGCAAAGCTGCGGCGCGAGGCGGCGATGGTCTTCCAGGATCCGTTCAATGCCCTCAATCCCCGGCTGACGATCGGTCAGACCCTGGCCGAGGTGCTGTCCGTGCAGGGCAAGGTTCCGAAAGCCGGGATCCCCACGCGGGTGGATGAGTTGCTCGGCCTTGCGGGACTTGACCGGGAATTTGCCAACCGCAAGCCGCGCTCGATGAGCGGCGGCCAATGCCAGCGGGCAGGGATTGCGCGGGCGCTTGCCGTGGATCCGCGCCTGATCATCGCCGATGAATGCGTGGCCGCCCTCGACGTGACCATTCAGGCGCAGATCATCGAGCTCTTCCGCGAGCTGACGGCCCGGATGAACCTGACGCTGCTGTTCATTGCCCATGATCTGGCGATTGTCCGCAACCTCTGCGCCCGCACGGTCGTCATGTACCGGGGACAGGTGGTCGAAGACGGGCCGTCGGAGCAGGTGTTCTCGCGGCCGCAGCACCCTTACACGGCCGCGCTGGTCGCCGCCATCCCGGACATTGATCCGGCCAGACCGCTCTTTGCCAATGCCACGGCTCCCATGGCCAGGTGCATGCCATAACCACGAAGGGAACGATGCCATGATCAGGAATTGGAAATCCATCGGACTGGCGGCCTTTGCCGCTGCCCTCAGCCTCAGCACCAGCCTGGCAGATGCGGCCGGCGTTCTGACGATTGGCCGCCGGGAGGACTCCACCACATTCGATCCGATCAAATCGGCGCAGAATGTCGACAACTGGGTGTTCTCGAACGTTTTCGACGTGCTCATCCGGGTGGACAGGACCGGCACCAAGCTTGAGCCGGGGCTGGCGGAAAGCTGGACTGTGTCCGGCGATGGCCTGACCTATACGTTCAAGATCCGTGATGCGAAATTCTCGGACGGCTCGCCGGTCACGGCGGAAGACGCGGCCTTCAGCCTGCTGCGCATCCGCGACAACGAAGGCTCGCTGTGGAGTGACAGCTACCAGGTCGTTGATACGGCCGAGGCGGCGGACCCGAAGACGCTCATCGTCAAGCTGAAGACGCCGTCAGCGCCTTTCCTCTCGACGCTTGCATTGCCGAATGTCTCGGTCCTGTCGAAGAAAGCGGTCGAGGCCGGCGAGGATGCGTTCGGTGAAATGCCGGCGGCGGCCTCCGGTGCCTTCATTGTCAAGGAGTGGCGCCGCGGTGACCGGGTGATCCTTGAAAAGAACCCGTATTTCTGGGAGGCAGACCGGGTGAAGCTCGATGGAGTCGAATGGATTTCCGTTCCGGATGACAATACCCGGATGCTGAATGTGCAGGCCGGTCAGCTCGATACCGCGATCTTCGTGCCCTTTTCACGGGTCGAGGAGCTGCAGAAGGATCCCAATCTCGATGTTCTGATCGAGACTTCAACCCGGGAAGACCATCTGCTGATCAACCATGAGCATGGGGCTCTCGGCCAGAAGGAAGTGCGTCAGGCGCTCGACATGGCCATCGACAAGCAGGCGATTGTCGATACGGTGACCTTCGGCATCGGCAGTGTGGCCAACTCCTACATCCCCAAGGGGTCGCTCTATCACTACGAGGACAATTACCGGTATCCGTATGACCCGGAAAAAGCCCGTGCGATGCTGGCGGAGGCGGGGGCTTCCGGCCTGACGCTGGACTACATCGTCAATGCGGGCAGCGAAGTGGACGAGCAGATCGCCGTTCTGCTGCAACAGCAGCTGGCCAAGGCCGGAGTGACCGTCAACCTGCAGAAAGTCGATCCCAGCCAAAGCTGGGACATGCTGGTTGCCGGTGACTACGACATTTCCGTCATGTACTGGACCAACGATATCCTTGATCCGGACCAGAAGACGACCTTCGTTCTGGGGCATGATGCCAACATGAACTACATGACCCGTTACACCAGCGATCCGGTCAAGGCGCTTGTGGCTGCCGCACGTCTTGAGCTTGACCCGAAGAAGCGCGAAGAGATGTACATCGAGATCCAGAAGATGGCGAAGGACGATGTCCACTGGATCGATCTTTACTATAGCCCCTACATCAATGTTGCGCGGAAGAATATCGAGAACTTCTATCAGAACCCGCTCGGACGGTTCTTCCTCGAGGACACGGTCAAGAACTGACACACGCCATTGACGGGCTTGAGCATCGGGATTTGCTCAAGCCCGTGCGGCGTCCGAGCCGTTCTCCCCCGTGGGGGAAGAGGAGTTGGTGCCTGACTGGCAGCCGGAGAGAAACACCGCCCCACCCCACTTGCGGCAGGGGCGGGTTCACCCACCCGCCCTCTCCCTGATCCTCTCCAGCAGCGCGTCCACGTCGGCCATGAGGTCACGCGGGTCTTCGAGGCCGGTGCTGATGCGCAGGGCGGAGCGAGTGTGCTGCCAGCGGGGGCTGGTCCGGTCCTCGCGGATGGGCTGCGGCGCCATCAGGCTGCGGCTGCCGCCCCAGGAGGCGCCGATGGCGAAGGTGATGAGGCCGTTGAGGGCAGGGGCCACATGCGGCAGCGCCTCAGGGCGGAACAGCACGGAAAACAGGCCGCTGACCCCGGCAAAGTCCCGCTGCCAGACGTCATGGCCGGGGCACTCCGGCCGCGAGGGCAGCAGCACGGCTTCCACCAGATCGTCGGCGGCAAAGCGGGCGGCCAACTCCTGCGCCACCCGGCCGGCATGGGCAAGGCGCAGGGGCATGCTCTCCATGCTGCGCAGGATGTGGCTGGCATCATCGGGCGATACGCCGACGCCATAACGGCCGAACTGGCTGCGCAGGGCATGGGCCAGCGCCGGTTCGCGCACGCTGATGGAGCCCATGAGAATGTCCGACGTGCCGGAGAAATATTTGGTCAGCGCCTCGGTGACGATATCGGCGCCATGCGCCAGCGGCTTGAACAGCAGCGGCGTTGCCCAGGTGTTGTCACACCCCACCAGCGCGCCGGATCGGTGGGCGAGCGCGGCAATGGCCGCAATATCCTGCACCTCCATGGTGGTGGAGCCGGGGGATTCGCACCAGACGAGCCCCGTTTCCGGCGTCAGCCGCGCTTCCAGATCCTGCAGGGAAAGCGGATCGAAGAATTCCACGGTGATGGACTGGCGGGCAAGGTCCTGCAGGGCGAAGTCCCGCACCGGCGGATAGCAGGATTCGGTGATGAGCACCTTCTGCCCCGGCTTCAGCACCGCCAGCATGGCAAAGGCATTGGCCGCCTGACCGGAGGGGGCGAGGAAGGTGTGGAAGCCGCCCTCCAGCGCGTTGATCCGCGCCTCCAGCGCCCGCGTCGTCGGTGTGCCATGGAGCCCGTAGCTGTAGCCATCCAGCCCCCGTTCGCCGCGGCTTGCAAAGGCTTCCGCGGTGTCAAAGACGATGGTGGACGCCCGGTGCACCGGCGTGGTGAGGCTTGCAAAGCCCTCCTCGCGCACATCCGGCTTCACCACGCAGCGGGTCATGTCATGCATTGCCAGGTCTCCTGTTCCGGCGGGCAGAAAACCACGGCGCGGTGGCGGCCGTCCAGCTTCCGGTGCGGCGCTGCTTCAAACGGTCCGGCTGCGTGAGAGCAGCCAGAGCAGATAGAAGCCGCCGAGAAGGCCCGCCGTCAGGCCGATGGGCATGTTGATCTGGAAGGGCAGGCGCTGGCTCAGCAGGTCGGCGGCCATCAGCAGAACCATCCCCATGAGTGCGGCAGAGAATACCGGCACTTCCGGTGCACGGGTCAGCCGGCGCACCAGTTGCGGGGCGGCGAGGGCGATGAAGGCGATGGGGCCTGCCGCTGCCGTTGCAATGGCGGTCAGTCCCACGGCAGCCAGAATCATGGTCAGGCGCAGCCGCTCCGTTGAAAGGCCAAGCTGGCTGGCGGTGTCGTCGCCCATCTCAAGCAGGGAGAGCCTGCGGGCATGCAGCAGCGCCACGGGGGCGGCGAGGGCAAGCCCGGCGGCGGCTGGCAGCACATGCGCCCAGGTGCGGGCGCTGAGGGAGCCGGCGAGCCACAGCTGCGCAGAGGCAGCTTGATCCAGATCCCCCATGACCAGCAGCACGGTGTTGACGCCGGAGAGCATGGCACCGCAGCCGATGCCGGTGAGCACGAGGCGGTAGCTGCCGGTGCTGCGCCCGCGCATCGACAGGACGAAGACCAGCGCCGCCGTGGCCATGCCCGACAGCACGGCGGCAAGGGCTGTTTCAGCCGGTCCGGCGTTGAACAGGATGATCTGGACGATGGCCCCGGTGGCAGCCCCCGTGGTGAAGCCGATGACATCCGGCGAGCCAAGCGCATTGCGCGAGACGGACTGGAAGATGGCGCCCGCCATGCCGAGCGCGGCACCCACAAGCATGGCGGTGAGCACGCGCGGCAGGCGCAGGCGCAGGATGATCCTGTCCACTGCAGGGTCCGTGCCCGGTGACAGCAGGCTGGCGGCGATGTCTGCCGTGCTGATCTTCAACGAGCCGGTGGCCAGCAGCGCCAGCATCAGGACGAGGACGGCGGCTGCCAGCAGGGCGCAGATGGCGGCGGTGCGGGGGCGCAGGCGCAGCGAAAGCGGGCCGGTGCGGAATGTGATCTGCGTGGATGGTTTCATCAGCGCCTCACATCTGCCGCAGCCGCAGGCGCCGCACGATGGCAACGAAGAATGGCCCGCCGGCCAGCGAGGCGATGATGCCGGCAGCGACTTCGGCAGGCATGGCAATCAGGCGGCCTGCCACATCGGCAGCGAGGAGAAGGATGGCCGCAATCAGCCCCGAGAACGGCAGGATCCAGCGGTAATCCGGCCCGGTGATGCTGCGGGCAATGTGCGGGGCGACGAGCCCGATGAAGCCGATGGGCCCGGCAGCGGCGGTGGCCGCGCCTGTCAGCAGCATGATGGCAAGGCAGGAGGCGGTGAACAGCGCCCTTGTGTTGACCCCGAGCGCCTCGCCCGTGTCGCGGCCAAGCGCCAGCGCATTGAGGCCGGGTGCCAGAACCTGCGCGATCAGCAAACCGCAAAGCGTGGCCAGTGCCAGCACGGTGGCAACGGAGAGGCTGCGGCCTTCAAAGGAGCCTGCGGCCCAGTTGCGGAAGCCGTCCAGCACTTCGGGCGGCGAATTGATGATGAGGAGCGAGGAGGCAGAGCCGAGCATGACCGAAAGACCCGCACCGGCCAGCACCAGCCGCACGGGATTGGTGCCCGTTTCATGGGCCTGCCCCAGCGCGAACACGGCCAGGCCCGCGAGCCCCGCACCGGCAAAGCCGAACCAGACATATTCCCAGATGCTGACAAACCCGAAGAGGGAGATGCCGGCCATGACGGCAAGGGCAGCGCCCGCATTGATGCCCAGCAGCCCCGGCTCGGCCAGAGGATTGCGCGTCAGCGCCTGCATCAGCGCGCCGGCGGTGCCAAGGGCAAGGCCGGTGAGGAGCGCAACGCACATGCGCGGCAGGCGCAGGGACCAGATGATCAGGTGCAGGTCATTCTGCCCATTGTAGCGCAGCAGGGCTTCCAGAACGGCAGCGGGCGGCATCGGGCGCGAACCGGCAAACAGGCTGGCCACGGCCCCCGGCAGAAGCACGGCAAACAAGGCCGCAAGCCACATCCTGCGCCTTCTCCTGCCTGCGCCCGGCCTTGCTGCGGCTGGCGCTGTCCCCTCTGCCACGAGACTCATGGGTTGGTGAATCTGGGACGGGCGAATCTGGCCGCAATCAGGCTCATGATCTCCTGCCCGGAATAATAGTCGATGCGGTGCGAGGAGGGGCCAAGGGGATAGACCTGGCGGCTGCGCACCGCAGGCAGGTTGGCCAGAATGGGATCGGCGAGGAAAGCCTCTACATCCTTGTCCGTTGCGCGCAGCAGGAAGACGGTTTCGCCCTGAATGGCGGCGGGCAGGTTTTCCAGCGAGATCAGGTCAAAGTCGGACGAGCGTGTCACCTGTCCGCGCATGCTGTCCGGCAGGCCCGTAACAGTCATGCCGAGGGAGGAAAGCAACTGGGCGTGCGGGCTTTCCGGTTTGCCGATGGAGTAGCTGCCGCCGATGTTGTAGCCCACAATGCTGACGCTGCCTTTGGGCGGCACGATGGCCTGTGCCGTTTGCGCCGCCACGGCATCGAAGCGCCGGATGGCTGCTTCCGCTTCCCCCTCCAGCCCGGTGGCTTCGCCCAGCTGGCGGGCAACGGCCTGCCAGCTCTGGTTGGAATAGTTGACGAGGATGACCGGCAGTTCCTGCGCCTGCAACTCGTCCAGGTGTGCCTTCACGCTGTCGGCACCCGTTGCCGACACCACGACCAGATCCGGTGCGCTGCCAATCACGGCTTCCAGATCGAAGGCCAGATTGCTGTAAAGCACCTCCACCCCGCGTGCGTCTGCTTCCGCTGCCCACTGCGAGAAGAAGCCCTTGCTGTCCGTGAGGGGACCGGGCGAGGTGGCGGCGCTGGCGGCAACCGGGGCATTCATCGCCAGCAGGATGCCGGTGAGGCTGGGCGTGGTGGACACGATCCGCTGCGGGGCCGAAGCCAGCACCAGCTCCCCGCCTTCATGAGCAATGGTGCGCGGCCAGTCACCGGCGCTGCGGGCGGGCTGAAGCGGCAGGGCGAGGGAAATGGCCAGAGCCGCGAGAGCGGCAAACCGGGTGGTAAGACTGGTCATATGGCATCCGGTGTCTGCTGGGTTACACAGCCACCATACAGCCTGCTGGCGCAGGTGGCCCTAATAAAATATGAGGCATATACTCCGTATTTGTATTTGTCCATATTGAAGAACGCATTCCACAATGCAATACGTTCGGCTCCCATCCGCGGGGCCGCCAGAAAGGAAAGCCATGACGTCCCGGCTGCATGCCAACTCCCTGACCCTTGCCTATGAAGAGCGCTCCGTATCGAAAGACCTGACGGTTTCGGTGCCGGACGGGTCCTTCACCGTCATTGCCGGCCCGAATGCCTGCGGCAAGTCCACGCTGCTGCGGGCTCTGGCGCGGCTGATGAAGCCGCTGGCCGGGGATGTGGTGCTGGACGGGCGCAGCATCGCCTCGCTGCCGGCAAAGGAAGTGGCCCGCCGCCTTGGCCTGCTGCCGCAGAGCCCGGTGGCTCCGGCGGGGATTACGGTTGCCGATCTTGTGGCGCGCGGCCGCTATCCGCATCAGAGCTTCCTGCGGCAATGGTCGCGGGAGGACGAGGCAGCCGTTGGGGCGGCCATGGAGGCGACACGGGTTTCAGCGCTTGCGGACACGCTCGTCGATGAACTCTCCGGCGGCCAGCGCCAGCGCGTCTGGATTGCCATGGTGCTGGCGCAGGAGACGCCCATTCTCCTGCTCGATGAGCCGACGACCTTCCTCGACATCGCCCACCAGATCGAACTGATGGACCTTCTGGCCGATCTCAACCACAAGGGCCGGACGGTTCTGGCGGTGCTGCATGACCTCAACCATGCCTGCCGTTATGCCACCCACCTGATCGCCATGCGCGGCGGCAGCATCCGCGCCGAAGGCAGGCCTGCCGATATCATGACGCCCGAGCTGGTCGAGGATGTCTTCGGCCTGCCCTGCGTCATCATTCCCGACCCCATATCAGCCACGCCGCTGATCGTGCCGAAGGGCCGCCACCACGGCGCCTGAAAGCCCTGATTTCCCAAGGAACCTCCATGACCCGCAAGCAGATGCATATCGGACTTTGCCTGACAGGCACCTGGATGAACGGGCAGGAGCCGGAATCCGGTGCCCTTGAACGCCATGTGGCCAATCCGCTGGCGCAGAGCATCGAGCTTGCGCAGGCTGCGGAACGGGCGAAGCTCGATTTCATCTTCAAGCCGGATACGCTGGGGGTGATGCCGCGCAAGGGGCGCAGCCGCCCCATGCCGGGCCTCGACGTGACGCTGGTGATGGCGGCGCTGGCGCGGGAGACGAGCCGTGTCGGCCTTGTCACCACCGCCTCCACCACCTTCAACCCGCCCTATGTCATCGCCCGCCAGATGCAGACCCTGCACTGGCTGAGCAATGGCCGGGCAGGGTGGAACATCGTCACCTCCATCGAGGGGGCGGAAAACTTCGGTTCGGATCCGATGCCCTCCCCGGAAGAGCGCTACCGCAAGGCGGCCGAGTGCACGCAGGCGGTGCGGGAGCTGTGGGACAGTTTCCCCTATGAGGCGCTGACCGGGGAAAAACCGATGACACCGGCAGCGCACGAGGGGGAGTTCTTCTCCGTCGCCGGGCCGCTCAATGTGCCCGGCCATCCCGCCGGAAGCCCGCCGCTGTTTCAGGCCGGCGCGTCGGAGGCAGGCCGGGCCTTCTCGGCCTCGGTCGCCGATGCCACCTTTGCCGCAGCGCCCGACATGGCCGCCGCGCTGGATCTGCGGGCTGATCTGAGGGCCCGGGCCGAGGCCTGCGGGCGCAATCCCGATGCCATCAAGGTGCTGCCGGGGCTCTACTTCTTCCTTGCACAAACGCGGGAGGAGGCCTGGGCCATGCACCGGCGCGCCCATGCGCATCTGACGCATGAGCACAGGATCGAGTCGGTGCGGATGATCCTCGGCGCTGATCTCTCCGGCCATCATCTGCAAACCGTCATCACGCCGGATCTGCTGCCCGAACCGGATCAGCCGGTGCGCAGCCGCACCCATGCGGATCTGCTGCGCCGCTACATCGAGCGCGAGCGACCCACACTGGGCCAGCTGCTCGACCGCCCCGAAGTGGTGGGCTCGGCCCATTGGGTTTCCGTCGGCACGGTGGAGGATGTGATGGCCGACATCATCAGCTGGCACGAGGCCGGGGCAATCGACGGCGTCATCGCGCTTCCCGGCGGCTCACTGGACTCCTGCCGCCTGTTCCTTGAGGAACTGGTCCCGGCCCTTGCGGCAAAGGGGCTGTTCCGCACGGATTATGCCGGCAAGACCCTGCGGGAGCATCTGGCGGCCTGAGTGGTGGGGGCTTGCAATCTGGTCATTCCGGCACGGCGTTTCAGCTCCCTGTCCGCCAGGGGTTCACTGGCTGCACACATCGTGCAGGAAGATGCCACAGAGGTTGCTTTGAGACTGGAAAAGGTAAGCAGTTTCAGAATTTTGCTTCACTGGCTGAGGCCTCTCATTTCCCCTCCCCCTTGAGGGGAGGGGGTAGGGGTGGGGGTCTTCACGCAGGAGCGCAGCTTGACTGGCACTTGTCTCTACCCAGCGTATCTTCAATGAAAATATCTCGTGTTTTCAGTCTGTTACCCCCACCCCTCACCCCACCCCTCAAGGGGGAGGGGAGCAGATAGGCCGTGCCGGACAACGAACGGCTGCCACCTTGTGCCAAATCCCTGAAACGCCGTCTCCGGCAGCAAACACCGCCCGGCAATCACATCCGGCCCGAGTCCCGCGTGGCTTCCAGTGCTGCTGCGAACAGCGCATCGCGGTGATGTTCGGCTTCCGCTGTTTCGACGAAGGAGACGGTGGTGGCAACGCAGGCGATTTCGCCATGCACGTTGAACACGGGCGCGGCCTTGCCGGTGAGGGCGGAAAACAGGTGCTCGTCGAGATCGGCGCCACCTTCCCGGCGGATCTGCTCCAGAATGCCGGGGCGGGGCGGCTTGCCCCGGAAGGAAGCGGGCTGCACCTTGCGCACGGCTTCAATCCGCTCCGGATCCATATAGGCCTGAAACACCAGCCCGCAGGCCGAATTGTCCAGCGGCAGCACATCGCCCAGCGACACGGTGCTGATGGAAAAGGCGGCGCTGCGGTACCACTGGACGATGGTCGGCCCCCTGTCCGTCCAGATGGCGACGCCGCAGCTGGCGGCGATGCGCGATGACAGGCTCCGCATGTGGCGGGCGGTGACGTCCACCGGGCTGATCCGCCGCAGGGCGCTGACGCCGATGTTCAGCGCGGCGGGGCCCAGGTCATAGCAGCCGGTTTCCGCGTCCTGCGACACCAGCCCTTCCAGCACGAGGCTCTGCATGTAGCGGTGGGCCGTCGAGCGGCCCGTGTTGGCGCGGCGGGCCAGCTCGCCAAGGGGCAGGGCGCCATCGGACTGCGCAAGGATCTGCAGAAAACGGGAGGCGATGGATACGGACTGGATCGTGCCCGAACGCTTCGCGCCCGCGCTGCCGCCATCCTCATCCAGCAGTTCCATCTCGTCTGTCATGCGGTCCTTCTCCCTCACCGGTCCTTCATGGCTGCGTCCGTGCCGCGCCGCAACCTCTGAAATCTTATACCAGGGCTTGCGATGCTGACGCATCACGCCTTGAAAATGCTCAAGTGCCGCACGGGCTTGACCAACTCTCGATGAGGCGGGCTCAACGAAAGCTGGTCTTACGCCGGGACAGGGTCCCCCGATGCATCCTGCCATGCCTGTTGCAGAAGTGTGACTCTGTTTCAAGAGTCTTTGATATGCCGCACTGTGGAACATATTCCCTATTGCGGAACATCGCCCTCCTGCGCTAATCCAACCTGAGTATCAAACTCAAGAATTGGGCGGGGCCGTTCGATGTCTGGAAGCCGTTTTTATCTCAATGGCGTGAGCCTGCTTGCGCTGACGCTTTTAGTGGCCGCACCGGCTGTTGCGCAGAATGCCGCGCAAGATGCTGTTCAGGATGCTGTTCAGGCCGATGGCGCGGTGACGGAGCTGAAGAAGATCACCATCACCGGCGAGAAGGTCGAGCGTGACCTGAAGAACACGGCCAGTTCGGTGACCGTGGAGACCAGTGAGGAAATCGAAAGGGAAAAGGTGGGGGATGCGTCGGTTTCCGAAGTGATCGCCGATGTTCCGAATGTCGTCTTCCCCGACAGCGTCAGCGCGCCGGTGATTCGCGGCCAGGACACGCAGGGGCCGAACACGGGTGCCACGGCCTTCTTCGCCGGCACGGTCCCCCGGGCGACGATCAATGTGGACGGCCACTACCTGACCTACAACGAATTCTATTTCGGCAGCTCTTCGGTCTGGGATGTGAACACGATCGAGGTGTTCCGCGGGCCCCAGACCACCTCGCAGGGCGCCAATGCGATTGCCGGTGCCATTGTCGTCAATACCAAGGACCCGACCTTCACCCCGGAAGGCGCCTATCAGGCCGAGATTGGCAGCTACAACACCCGCCGTGCCTCTGCCGTCCTGTCCGGGCCGCTGATCGCCAATCAGCTCGCCGCGCGCCTTGCCGTGGACTATTCGGGGCGGGATACCTTCATCGACTATGTGAACTCCGGCTTCCAGGGCAACGGCACAAACCAGAACTTCGAGGCCTTCAACACGCGCTTCAAGCTGTTGTGGGAGCCTGAGGAACTGCCGGGGCTGACGGCCAAGTTCACCTATGCCTATACCTTCAGCAACCGGCCGAGCCAGGAAGCCGCGTCAGCGCCTTACAAGGACCTGAACCACGTCACCACGACGATGCCGACCTGGGATCAGTACACCCATTACGGCGTGCTCGACCTTGGCTATGACTTCGGCAACGGCTGGCAGGTGTTCAACAAGGCCCATGTCTCCGACACCTATGCCAACCGCACGACGGGCGTGGTGAACAACGGCGATGCCGGCGTCTGGCAGACCAACGTGTCCGACGAGATGCGCGTGACATATGGTGATCAGGAAGACGTGATCAGCGGCATGGCCGGGATCTACTACTCCCACAGCGATCAGGACGAAATCCTCTATCTGAGCGGCATTTCGACCTTCGATGATACCAAGCAGAACCTCGGCATTTTCGGTGAGACCAGCTACCGCATGACGGACCGGCTGACGCTGACGGGCGGCCTGCGCTTCCAGAACGATATCATCCAGCGTCAGGGCCTTTCCGTCTATGCTCCCACGCGGGTCGATTTCGACAAGACCTTTACGGCCGTTTTGCCCAAGGCGACCCTTGCCTATGCGGTCACGCCGGACTGGACCGTGGGCGGCATGGTCAGCCGGGGCTACAATCCCGGCGGCGTTTCGCTCAACATCAGCGCCCGGAAGTGGATGACCTTCGAGGAGGAAACCTCCTGGAACTACGAGCTGTTCACCCGCGCCAGCCTGCTGGACAACCGGCTGATGCTGAACGGCAACGTGTTCTACTCCGACCTGAAGAACGCCCAGTACAACATCCCGGTTGTGATTTCGTCCGGCGTTACCCAGTCCTACACGATCAATGCCGAAAAGGCCCATTCCTATGGCCTGGAAGTGGGGGCGGATTACAAGGTTCTCGACAACCTGATGCTGCGCGCCAGTGCGGGCCTGCTGAAGACGCGGATCGACGAGATTTCCAGCAACGCATCCTATGAGGGCAACGAGTTTGCCAAGTCACCCGGCTACATGCTGACCTTCGGCCTGAGCTGGGACGTGACGGACAAGCTGAACCTCTCCGGTCAGGTGCGTCATCTCGATGGCTATTTCTCCGACACCGCCAACACGGCGGCCTATGCCATCGACCCCTATACGGTGGCCGACGTGCGGGCAACCTATCAGCTGCGCGAGGCCTTCCAGCTCTATGGCTACGTCAAGAACGTCTTCGACGAGCGCTCGCCCACCTACATGCAGCAGAACCGAGGCATCGGCGGCACCGAAGCCAGCATGACCGAGCCGCGTATGTTCGGCATCGGCATCAAGGGAACCTTCTGAGGGGTTTGCACCACCCGGCCTGCTGCCTGCCGCCGCAGGCCGGGTGACATGTTCCTTGCGCGGGCCTGATATTACCTGCGGGCGGGCACGATGGACAGGATCAACCCGGTTTTGGGCGCGATCAGCAGGTACTGGCCGTCATAAAGCACCCAGCGCTGGTCCTTTCTGGGCGCCTTCAGACCCCGCTTGCGGTAGTCCCGCAGCTCGGCATGACGCTCCGGCGAGGCCAGCCTGCCCCCCTTTCTGACTTCAAATTTCGGGGCCTTCTGCTTTTGTCCCTGCACGGACTGGCCCTGCTTCGCTGCGGGCTTTTCCGGCATCTTCCCCTCTTGCAGCAGTGGTTTCTTATGCTGGGTCGTGTTCTGGGCATGGACGGCCGAAATGCCCGTCACGAGGCTGAGAGCCAGAATAAAGGGGGTAAGTTTTCTCATGCGTGGCAATCCCTTTCAGTTTGTCGTTTGCAGAATCTGTCCGGCAAATCTGGCAATGCTGTGAGCATTGAGCAAGAATTGCGATGAGCGGTCAGGAAGGCATGGAACAGCGCGCTGAAATTTATTTATGTAATTGATTTATATATATTTTTTAAGGTTCTTTGCGGCGGGATCCTTGAGCTTTCTGCCGTGGGTCATCTGATTGTCCAGAAGAAATTCGTCTTCAGGCAAGGCGTTTGGTAGCTATAGATACATTCAGAAAACTTGCGATTCTGCAAAAAAGACCTGCTTCAACACCAGCGTGGCGGTATTTCGTCGAGCCGGACACTTGATTGCAGGTACTTGCCAACGACGGTTGCGTGCTCAGATTATTTGCCAATGAGGGAGTGCTCAAACCGGAATCCCTGCCTGATGCAGTTGCCCGGTCAACTAGCGGCTGTGTTTGGGATCAATGGTCTTCTGCCGGTTTTCCGGACAGGGGGTTAAGCTAACATAGCTTTCTCCTCGAACCCGACGGGGCTCATATAGCCCAGTGCCGAGTGCCGTCGCCGGGGATTGTAGAAGCGCTCGATGTAATCGAACACATCGGCCCTGGCGTCATCCTTCGTCCTGTAGACCTTGCGGGCTGTCCGCTCGGTTTTCAGCGGCGAGAAGAAGCTCTCCATCGAAGCATTATCCCAGACTCATAGATAAGGCGCGTCGTGGAAAGCAATCTCAAGCGACAGGGCCCGGCCGAAGATGGCACTCAGCCGTGTTCGCTCGGCGTCACTCATGTCCCCTCCTGCTCTATCCAACTCAGCTTTCAGCCAGAGTGCCTGAGCCGCAAAATCCGGATGGGCATGCAGGTCCACCCACTCTTTCAGCAAGGCATCGCTGATATGCCGCTCTGCCGCCGCCTTCGACCATGTCCAGTACATCCACTCGGCTGCAAACATCGCCGCCACCGTGTCGAGGTAACCGCCATCTCTCGCGATCGCCAGCATGCCATCCTGAAACGCGGCCACTTCCGGGATCGCATGGTTGAAGTCTCGAAGAACGATGCCACGCGCTTCGAAAGTCTTCTCGAAATAGGCAATCTGCTGGTTGGCGAGCGCATCGAGAACGCTGATTAACCAACGCTTTTGCACCATCGTGTCCGCTTTCGCAGCGGCAAAGGCGAAGATCGAGATTGCGGTGTCGACAAAAGCGCCTTCGAAGACGAGATAGCGATCGAAGACATCGGCCGGAAGCCGGTCAGCCTTGATGTCCTCAACGAAGCGATGGCCAAGCATCGCATCCAGGACTTCAGCGTTTTCACGCAGGATCTGCTCAGAAAGCGTCTCATCCATGTCAGGCTTCCAGACCAGGACGTGCTGCCGCGACAAAAGCCTTGACCCGCGCAGGATCAACCGGGTTCCACCAGACGCCCCCTTCCTTCAATGAGGAGGCGACGATCACCCCATTGGTCCGCTTCAAGATCTCCAGGATGTTGTCCTTGGTGACACCGGAACCGGCCAACAGAGGCAGATGCGTTGCCGCACCGATGGTCTCGATCTCCTCGACAGTCGCAGAATTTCCTGTCCGCTGACCTGTAGCGATAATGACGTCGGCATCGAAGAAGGCGAGGTCACGGGTCAGTTCCTCAATACTGCGATCGGCGGTAATGGCGTGGGCGCCGTGCTTGACGTGGCTGTCGGCAAAGACTTTCACGTGCTCGGCACGCAAAGCCGAACGATACCGCATCGCTTCGGCCGCACGGCCTTCCATGAACCCTTCATTGGCGACATAGGCATTGGCCCATTGATTAACGCGGATGAAGCGTGCGCCACCGGCCATGGCAATGGCGAAAGCCGGGATCGGGGCGTTGGCAAGCACATTGATGCCCATGGGAACACCTGTCGCGCGCCCGATGCGATCGGCGACGACCGACATGAAGGCGGATGTTTCAGGTCCGATATCCTCGGGCTTCGAGAAGGGAATATCGCCGTGATTTTCGATGATCAGGCCGTGGAAGCCGCCTTCGATCAACGCTTTGGCATCGCGCATCGCTACATCGTAGATTGCGTCGACTGACGTTCCCCGGTAACGGGGCGCCCCCGGAAAAGGCGCGCAATGGATCATCCCGATCAGCGCCTTGTCAGTGCCGAATATTTCCCTTATGGCGCTTGAATTGTTATCCGAAATAGTCTGCATTTTCATTTCCTTCCGAAGGCCAGTAATGACTGCCAATGTTCGTGCTCATGTGATCGGTAACGTCGCTGTCGACGAGACCATATCCGTTTCGGCCATGCCGGAAGCCGGGGCTTCTATCCTCGGCCGCGAGGAAACGCGTGACCTTGGCGGCAAAGGTGCAAACCAGGCAGTGGTCATGGGCCGCACGGGCTTGCCAACCACCCTGGTCTCAGCCGTGGGCGAGGATTTCCGCGCCCAGACCATTCGCAATCAACTGGCACTGGAGCCAGTCGAGACCAAGCTCATCAGCTTGGCCGGCCGCTCCAGCGATTTTTCCATCATCTTCACGACCCCCGACGGCGAAAACGCCATCGTGACCACCACCGATTCAGCAGGCTCATTGGCTCCAGAAGAAGCCATCGCTGCCCTCAAAGGTGCCAAGGCCGGAGACCTTGTGGTCCTGCAGGGGAACCTCAGCGAGGTGACCACCCTTGGCCTGCTGCAGGAAGCCCGCCGTCGAAAGCTGGTCACCGCCTTCAACCCCTCGCCGCTCAGACCGTATTTCGCGGCATTCTGGCCCTTGATCGACATCGTGTTCTTGAACCGGGGAGAAGCAGAGAACCTCACCGGTTCTTCGAATGGTGCTGCCACCGAATGGCTGCTCCGATCGGGCGTCCGCCACGTTGTATTGACGCTCGGTGGCGATGGCGCGCTCCTTGCGCGCCAGAATGAACCGATTGCGGCCATACCGGCTGTTCCTGCCAAGGCCATCGACACCACCGGTGCTGGCGACACCTTTATGGCGGTAGCCCTCGCATCGGCAGCCCTGCGCGGCGTCGAACTCGACAATCGCGCCATCAGCCATGCTGCAGCGGCTTCGGCGTTAACCGTCAGCCGCCGCGGGACGCGTTCGGCCTTCCCGACCAGTGAAGAAATGCGGGCCATCCTGGCGCACTGAAACCCGCCCGCCTTCACGAGCTGCAGCCTTCTCAACCCTTTTCGGTAAGCCAGCCCAGGATGTTCTTCCACAGCCGGCCATAGCCCTCCCATTCGCAAAATTCGGGTGACAGCCAGTGGGGACCGATATCGGACGTCCAGGCAGCGCTTCTTCCCTTGCCGAACTTGCCCGTGACAAGTAGAGGATGGCTGCCTTGCTCGTCAGGCAGACAAGCGATCACCTCGACATCGGCGCGGTCCCGCACCTCGACCTCGTTGACGCCGAGAAGGAGGGGCCAATCCCCCTCCATCCCGGCAACCGCCGGATGGTCTTTCTTGACGATGATGGCCCCCGTTCCCTCCGGGATCTCGACACGGTCGTCATAGGGCAGGCACGTGACAGGAAGCACGTCTTCGACCGGCGTGCGGCGCCAGCGAGCCTTGCCGTCGATACCCTGGAAGGAAAAATAGCCGCCGGCCATCAACAGGCCTCCGCCTTTTTCAACCCATGCCTTGATCAGCTTCAGCCTGTTCGGCACGGTCTTGGAATGCAGCCATACTGCTGGCGGCAGCAACAAGGAGTTGGCGCCGATGTCCGACAGGATGATCACGTCATAGGCGTCAAGTCCCTCCATCTCGAAGGGAAATTTCTCCACTGCATCATGGGCAGTCATGTAGGTCAGATCGAACTCACTGCCCTCAAGCGCCTTGACCAGCGGCTCTGCGCCGAGATGAAACGTCACGCTGCCAAACTGGTCAAACCCCTTGTAATGGGTGGCCGAACTGACCCAGCTCTCGCCGACGAGTAGAACTTTCTTTGTCATATTTTTCTTCCATGGTTTGTCGTCTGTGGATCAGGCCGCCGCCTCGAAGACTGATCGCGGATTGTCACGCATGAGGATATGGAGCTGGTGATCGCTCAGGCCGTGACGCTTGAGCCGCGGCAGGAAATGCTTGAGGATGTATGCGTATCCATTGCCACCATAGCGGGTGAGCATCATCTTCACGAAGACATCGTGGGAGAGCAGAATACGATCGATGAGCCCCTTCTCGATGAGCTTGACGATCGCGCGAGCAGCTTCCTCGTCGCTCGGGCACTGGACCTGCTGGTCGGCATAAAAGAAATCCATGCCGATCATGTCGTATTCCAGGAAGGCTCCACGGATCGCGAGCTCCTGCTGGTAGGTCAGATCGTCATGCGAGGGGTTCATGTGGCAGAGCACGGTATGACGGAGCTCTGCCCCCTCCTCTTCGACGATATCGAGCACCTTGTGCCCAAGGCGGAACCAGCCAGGAAGATGCACCATCAACGGCAGTCCCGCGCGCCTTTGCGCGCGCGCTGCTGCCCGCAGTGACTTCTCTTCCTGCGCGGTAAAATCCGAGGAAACGCCGATCTCACCGATCAGTCCGATCTTGATATCGGTGCCATAGACGCCGGCAGTTGCCTCATGGACGATCTCATCGGCGATCTGGTCGATCGACATGCCGGCCACCTTGGCCGGATGTGACGAGTCAAGATAGTAGCCAGCACCCATGACGATGTTGAGACCCGACGCCTTGGATATGCGCCGCAGCGCTTGGGGATCCCGCCCAATGCCCTGACATGTCGGCTCGACGACGGTCCGGCCGCCATGTGCGGCAAAGTCCTTCAGTTCAACGATCGCCAGAGGCTCGTCATCAAGTGTGATATTGTGCTTGTTGACGAAGGGGTCCTGCCGCAGTTCGGAAAGGATCTCGATGCAGACAAAGCTGTCGGCCAGATATTGGCGTTCTGGCGTCTTGGGTGCGTGCCACCAGCATCGGCAATCATTGAGGATATGCTCGTGCATCAGGGTGACACCGAGCGTGGAGGCCGGAATGGCGCCAGTCACCGTCATGACCTTCGCCGAGCGGGTATGCGCTTCAGATAATTCGCTCATTGCCGTCACCTCGCTTTTGCACCGAACCGAAAGTTGGTTGTGAAGATCTTGGTGTTGAGCCAGATGGCCACGAGAATGATGGCACCAGTAACAATCTGCGTGAAGAACGGCGAGATATGCATCAGGATCAGGCCGTTCCCGATGACGGCAATGGTCAACGTGCCGAGAACCGTGCCCAGAATGCTCCCGCGTCCACCCATCAAGGATGTGCCACCGAGAACCACGGCTGCGATAACCTGCAATTCGAACCCAACGGCAGCATTGGATGACCCTGAGCCAAGCCGTGCGGCGATCAAAAGCCCCGCCAGAGCGCAAGCGATGCCGGAGACCATGTAGACGGAGGCAACGATCCATTTTGCCGGCATGCCGACACGCCGCGCCGCTTCAAGATTGGAGCCGACAGCGACCACCTGCCGGCCATACTTGGTATAAGCGATGATGATATAGCCGATCACGGCCACAAGCACTGCGATCAGGGCGGGAACCGGGATGCTGAAAAGTTCGCCACGACCAAGCCAGAAGAAGCCTGGCGCGTCCTTGATCGGGATTGAATACCCTTGGGTGAGCCAGAGTGCAAAACCTCGCAGTATAGAGAGACCGGCCAGTGTCACGATGAAGGCCGGGATGCCCTGATAGGCGATGAACCAGCCCTGCGCGATGCCGAGCAGGGCTCCGAAGGCGACCATCCCCGCCAGAACCAACGGCCACGGATAGCCCATGGCAAGCAAGATTGCGGCAACGGCGTTGACCAGGGCCACCTGCGAGCCCACCGACAGATCAATGCCGCCGGTGATGATCACCAGCGTCATGGCAATCGCCACGATCAGAATGGGCGCAGCTTGTCGAACAACATTCAAGATGTTGCCGAATGTCATGAATGTCTCTGACATGGCTGAAAAGAATACGAAGCACGCAACAAAGAATACGGTGATCGACATCACCTGCGCGTGTTCAGATATGAAGTCGGCGATCGGCGATCCTGACGCGCGTTCAGTGTAAGCAGTCAATGTTTCTGCCCTCCGACGATCAGTTGTACGAGGTCCTGGAGGTCCGTGTTGGCGATGTTGCGTTCAGCAACCTTGGTGCCTTCGTACATGACGGCGATCCGGTCACAGACACGGAAGAGATCCTGCAAACGGTGCGTGATCAAAATGACGGAAACACCCTTTGCCTTGACCCGGTTTATGAGATTGAGCACGGCCTCGACCTCAGCCACGGCCAGAGCCGATGTCGGCTCATCCATGATCAAGACCTTGGGGTTGAAAGACGCCGCCCGCGCGATTGCAATTGCCTGGCGCTGGCCGCCCGACAGCTTCTCTACCTTAGCGTTGAGCCTTGGGATCCGAATTTCCAGCGCATCAAGCATCTCTCGAGCCTGGCTCATCATTCTGGCCCGATCGAGGAACAGACCCTTCGTCAGTTCTCGTCCGAGAAACAGGTTGCCGGCGACATCGATATGATCGCAAAGGCTCAGGTCCTGAAACACCATCTCGATGTTCCGATCACGCGCATCGGCAGGTCCACTGAATTGAACCTTTGTGCCGTCGACGGTGATCGTCCCGTCATCCGGGATATAGGTCCCAGAAATCACCTTGGTCAGGGTCGACTTTCCGGCTGCATTGTCACCGACCAGGCCTAAGCACTCGCCGGGATAGATATCGAGATCGACGCCGCGCAAGGCCTGATGCGATCCGAAATTTTTGCGGATGCCCTGCAATGAGATACGGGGCTGGCGAACAGCGCTTTCGCCGGACCGATGGGGGAGGATTTCTCCTCCCCCCGACCCTGCGACAGCGGTTGGGTGCTGTCTGTCAGAGATCATTTGAAGATGGCCCGGTAGGGTTCGACGTTTTCCTTGGTGACGATGGCAATGGGGACGGAGATCGTCTTCTCCACGGTGCCGCCATCCGAGATCGTCTTGAGCGCATCGACCGCTGCGGCCCCCATGGCTGCCGGATCTTGCTGGATGACGGCTGCGACATAACCAGCATCGATGCCGGCGATTGCCTGTGCGGTCAGATCCCAGCCAAAGACCTTCACATCAGCCTGCTTGCCCTGGCTCTCCACAGCAGCGATGGCACCCATCAATGCAGGCTCACCGGTCGCATAGACGGCCGTCATGTCAGGATTTGCGGTGATGAGGTTCTCGGCTGCGGCGAGTGCAGTGTCCTGAACGTTCTGGCCGTCGACGACACCAGCAGTCGTGACACCTTCGGCGGCTTTCACCGTGGTCTCGAACCCTTCCTGACGGACATTCTGGATGGCGGAGTTCAAGGCGCCGACGACGCCATACTTCACAGAGCCGCCCATGCTGCTCTTGACGTAATCGAGGAAGAAGTTGCCCATATCGGCACCGGCTTTGGCGTTGTCGACACCGATCTGCGCCATCTGCGGCCCTTCAGGCAGGATAGCATCGATCGCAACCACAGGAATTCCGGCGGCTGCCGCCTGCTGGACGGCCGGCATGATCCCGTTGACATCGATGGCGACGACCGCGAGACCGTCGACCTTCTGCTGGATGTAGGTCTCAATGGCACTGTTTTGTGCCGCAGGGTCATTGTTGGCGTTGAAGATCACGAGCTTCGCGCCGGCGGCTTCGGCAGCCTTTTGCGCACCCTCGTTCATCTGGTTGAAGAACAACGCCTGCTGGTTGATTTGAACGAGCGCGAAGGTCTTTTCGGCCGAATAGGCAGTGGAGCCGAATGAAATGCCGGCAAACGCCGTCGCTGCAAGCGCAGCAGTCACTGCTCTGCGTGTAAGATGTGTCATGTTCCTGTCCTCTGGTTAGGTTCAGCTTCGTTGCTTTTATGGTTTCGCCGGCGGTGCAACGGAATGCCGCACGACGATTTCGACAGGCAGCAATTCTTCGGAAGCCAGGCTTTCTGAAGTCTGCCAATTCGTTTCAAGAAGAAGCGCCAGCGCACGCTCGCCAAGCGCCCTTACGGGCTGGCGTATTGCAGTGAGCGGCGGTGAAAAAAGATGGAGAGGCCCGACATCGTCGAAGCCGATCACCGAGATCTCATCCGGGATAGAGACCCCCTGGGCTCGCAAGACCTCAACAAGCCCGATCGCGATCTCGTCGGAGCTGGCAAAGATCGCGGTCGCCGGCATTCCGTCTTCGATGAAGCGCCAGGCTGCCTCGCGGCCGAATTCGACAGAGAAACTCCCTTCGTGGCGGGTCACGTCGAAAGGCATACCTGTCTCAACGAGCGCCCTCTGAAGCCCACGGTAGCGGCGGCGGGTGCTGATCATGTCCTGCGGGCCACCGATATAGTGAATTCGCCGATGACCATGTTCGGCAAGGTGACGCCCCGCCAGATATCCGCCTTCCTCGTTGTCACAGAAGAGCTTTGGGACCACAGCGTCGGGCACATCTTCGTCGACGATCACGACTTTTCCAGTCTGATTGATCAGACCGGCCAGAACGCCATCGTCGGGGTGATTGGTCACAAAGATCAGTCCGTCAACATGATTGCGGGCGAGTGCCGTCACATAGGAGATCTCGCGCCCGGGACGATTGAGCGTGACATGCAGCGACAGCGACAGCCCGCGCTTGTCGGCTTCCTGCTCCACTGCAGCAACAAGGGTTGCGAAGAATGGGTTGGCGATATCCGGAACGACGAGACCAATTGTATCAGAGCGGCCGCGGCTGAGGCGCCGCGCATGGGGATTGGGTTCGTAGCGCAGTTCGCGGATCGCAGTTTCAATCCGCTCCCTGGTCTCGGGGGGCAGTTGGAGCGTGCCGTTGAGCAGGCGGGAGACTGTCGCCACCGAAACGCCGGCGGCTTCCGCCACATCCTTCAGGCTTGTCGCTCCCGTCTTCGCCATTCCGTTCATCACCCCTTTTGCCGATCAGATAAAGCGGTTTAGTAAAGCGTTTTACTAAACCGCTTTACAGTGCCACCGGCTTTGCGCTTGTCAAGAATAAATTTGAAGGATGCGCTGAGGCGGCGGCTTCTTTTTTGGGCGAATTTTCCCGTTTGCGAGCACGAGCCGTTGTGTTGGCAAGCGCCTGCACTTGAGACAAGCTCCCGGTGAGCTTGAGCACCCGGGAGCTGGTCAAACCCGTGCGGCGGCTGGTTACTTTTCCCCCTCCCGCGGGGCCAAACCGCAGGCGAGCATCCTGAAGCAGCGGCGCAGGTACAGGGCACGGTCCTGTCTTCCGGGCCAGTGCGGTGCGTCCGGGGCCTTGTGTGCGACTGCGCCGAAGGCCGTGTCCATGATCATCATGGCAGCGGTCCCGGCATCATCGACCTTGGCGAACCCGAGATCGTGCTGGCGCTGCAGCCAGCCGGCCAGAAGCTGGTGCGATTGCTCCGGGCCGTGCGTATGCAGGATAGGCATCAACTCGGGGAACTGGCGGGTGGCATTCAAAAACATGGTCATCAGGGCCTCCCGCTTCCGGTCTGCCCCGGCATCGAGGTTCACATGAAAGATCCGGGCCAGTGCCTCATCCAGAGGCAGGCCGTCATAGTCACCGGGCAGGGCAAGCATGGTTTCCCGGTGGCTGGCCACCACGGCTGCAAAGAGGTCCGCCTTTCCGGGGAAAAAACGATAGATCGTGCTGAGCGACATCCGGGCTTCGGATGCGATGCCCGTCATGGAGGTCTTGCCATATCCCTTGGCGAGAAACAGGGCCGTGGCCGCCTCCACGATGAGGCGCTGCTGTTCCTGATCGTCCGCGACCTTGGGGCGGCCGCGGCGGGGGCGGGGAGAGGCAGGTCCAGTCATGATGTCCTTCCAGATCGGTTCCCGGAGTGTGTGATGGCAGGCGCGCTCCTTGACGCTTACCACGCTGCATATTAATAGTAATAGCAATTACTGTAAATCGGCGTCCAACGGGCCTGACGCTGCACCCTGTTTGAAAGGCAGACTTTTGATGAGATCTTTTCACGCTTTGGGCTGGCTTTGCCTGCTGCTTCCTGCTGCATTGTTATCAGGGTGCAATCCTGGGGAGACCGGACAGCAGCCGTCCGGGCAGGGGGCGGTTGAAGCAGGTTACATCACGCTGCATTCGCAATCCGTTCCCTACAACGTCGAACTGCGCGGCCGCGTTGTGGCGCTGGCAACGGCCGAGGTGAGGCCGCAGGTCGATGGAATTGTCCGCAAGGTGGTGTTTTCCGAAGGCCGGGAAGTCAAGGCTGGCGATGTTCTTTATGAGATCGATGACCGCAAGTTCAAGGCGGCGCTGATGTCGGCCAATGCCGCCGTCAGCAAGGCAGCGGCGGTGACGGCCAGCGCGCAGATGACCTATGACCGGAACAAGACGCTGTTCGACAAGGCAGCAGTCAGTTCCCAGACGCTTGAAGATGCCCAGTCCACCCTGCTGCAGGCCAAGGCCTCCCAGGAGGCGGCTCTGGCAGATGCGGAAGTGGCCAGGATCAATTTCGACAATGCGACGATACGCGCGCCCATCAGCGGACAGACCGGAGTGTCGGCTGTCAGCGCCGGAGCGCTGGTGACCGAGAACCAGACTAGTGCGCTGACGGTGATCCGGCAGGTTGATTCCGTCTATGTGGATCTGGCCGATACCAGCGCAAACCTGCTGCGGATCCGGGGCGAGACGGAAGCAGGCCGGCTGGCACGCCCCACCGGGCAGCCGCTGCCTGTCCGCCTCAGGCTGGAAACGGGCCGTGACTATGACCAGGAGGGCACCGTATCACTGGCGGACATGGTGGTAGGCGAAACGACCGGGACATTCACCGTCCGGGCCGTTTTCCAGAATCCGCAGCGCGTGCTGGTGCCGGGCATGTTTGTGACGGCTTTCGTCGAAATCGGATCGCTGCCGCAGGCCTTTCTGATCCCGCAGCTTGCGCTGACCCGCAATGCCGACGGCTCGGCGGCCGTCTACATCGTGTCCGAAGGAAAGGCCAAACTGCAACAGGTCACCGCCAGCACCACGTCCGGGCATAGCTGGATCGTCATGGACGGCGTCAAGGATGGTGACATGCTGATCGTTGACGGGTTTCAGAAGATATCCGACGGCACGCAGGTGACGCCTGTCGAGGCTGTGATCGATGAAGACGGGGTCGTCAGGCAGAGCCTCTCCGCCGCTCCTGCCGGGAGCGAGAGCAAATGACACTCCATCCGGCCCGCAACGCACTGGCGAGTTTTTTCATCGGCCGCCCCGTCTTCGCCATCGTGCTGGCAATTGCCACGATGATGGCGGGCGTCATGGGGATCTATTCCCTTTCGATCTCGCAATATCCCAGCATTTCACCCGTTACGATCCGGGTGAACGCAACCTACACCGGCGCAACGGCTGAAGCGGTCGAGAACTCCGTGACGCGGAAGATCGAAAGCGCAATGACGGGTCTGGACGGCCTGCTTTACATGGAATCCACCTCCAGCACCGGCTCCGCCTCGATTTCGCTGACCTTTGAAAACGGTACAGATCCTGAGATCGCGCAGGTCGAAGTCCAGAACAAGCTGTCGCAGGTCGAGTCACAGCTTCCCGATGACGTGCGGGACAAGGGGGTGCGTGTCAGCCGGGCGCCTTCGGGCATTCTCATGATCGGCAACATCGTGTCACGCGACGGACGCTACACCTCCGACCAGCTGTCCGACATCATGTCGAGCCAGATTGAGGAACGGATAGAGCGTCTGAGCGGCGTTGGGTCCGTTCAGTCCTTTGGCTCGGGCTTTGCCATGCGGATCTGGCTGGATCCGGCAAAGCTGGAAAAATACCAGCTTGTTCCAAGCGACGTCACGTCGGCGATCAGCAGCCAGAACATCCAGGTTGCCGCAGGGTCAATCGGTGCGTCGCCGGCCGTCAAGGGGCAGCAGCTCAAGGCAAGTATCGTTGCCCGCACCCAGATGACGTCCGTTGCCGAATTCGAGCGGATCATCCTCAAGACAGACACGCAAGGGGGCGTGGTGCGCCTTGCGGATGTGGCGCGTGTCGAGCTTGGGCTTGAGACCTATGGCCAGAGCTCGACATTCAATGGCATGCCGGCCGCGGGCTTCGGCGTGCAACTGGCTTCGGGAGCCAATGCAATCGACACGGCCAAACTTGTTCACGCGGAACTGGAGAGCCTTGCGCCCTCGCTGCCTGCCGGTGTCGAGATTGCCTATTCCTACGAGACGACGCCCTTTGTGGAGCTTTCGATCGAGAAAGTGGTCCATACGCTGATCGAGGCCATCATTCTGGTCTTCGCGGTGCTGCTGCTGTTCCTGCAGAACTTCAGGGCAACCTTGATTCCGATGATCGCGGTTCCCGTCGTGCTGCTGGGCACATTCGGTGTTCTGGCTGCGCTTGGCTACTCGATCAACATGCTGACCATGTTTGCCATGGTCCTGGCCATCGGCCTGCTGGTTGATGACGCGATCGTGGTGGTCGAAAACGTCGAGCGCATCATGCGGGAGGAAAAACTCACCGCCCGCGAGACGACGGAAAAGTCCATGGGCGAGATCACCGGCGCGCTGATCGGTATTGCTCTGGTTCTGACGGCGGTCTTCATTCCGATGGCGTTCTTCTCGGGCTCTGTTGGTGTCATCTACCGGCAGTTTTCCGTCACCATCGCCAGCGCCATGCTGTTGTCGGTTCTCGTTGCCATCATCCTCACACCTGCCTTGTGCGCCATGCTGCTGAAACCTTCGCATGGCGGTTTCATAAGCCGCTGGCTGGGCTGGTTTGACAGGGGCTTCGAGCGGTTCACGGGGCGCTACGCCGGGCTCGTGCGTCTGGCGGTTGTCCGTCCCGCCCGGATGATGATGCTTTTTGCGGTTCTGCTTGCATGCGCCTACGGGATTTACCGGGAGCTGCCATCCTCCTTCCTGCCGGAAGAGGATCAGGGGGTTCTGATGACGCAGATCAGCCTGCCGGCAGGTGCGAATGCGGCCAGAACGCAGGCCGTCATCGATATTGTCGAGAAGCACTTCCTCGAAGAGGAAAAGGACGCGGTTCAGAGTGTCTTCATGACGCTTGGTTTCGGCTTCAGCGGCAGCGGTGAGAATGCCGCAATGGCTTTCGTCAGGTTGAAGGATTTTGACCTGCGTTCGGACAGCAGGCTATCAGCCTCTGCGGTCCAGCAGCGGGCATCCGCCGCCTTTCGCAAGATCCGGGATGCGAATGTCTTCGTGCTGCAGCCTCCGGCCATCCAGGGCCTTGGCCAGACGAGCGGCTTTTCCATGTATCTGGAGGATGTGGGCAACAGGGGGCGGGATGCGCTGACGGCTGCAGGCAATGAATTTGCCGGCCTGTCTCAGGGCAATGCCTACCTCATGAATGTGCGCGGGAATGAGCGGACATACGAGGCGCAGCTCAAGATCAACATTGATCAGGAAGAGGCTGCCGCCCTTGGGATCAGCCTTTCCGGCATCAACAGCCTGATCAACACGGTTTTCTCCGGAACGAACGTGAATGATTTCGTCTACAGGGGCGAGATCAAGCCGGTCTATGTTCAGGCCGATGCGCCATTCCGCATGCTGCCTGAGGATGTGGAGCGATGGTCCATCCGGAACGAGAGTGGCGCAATGGTGCCTTTTTCCGCCTTTGCCACCACCGGCTGGTCACAGGGAGCGCCAACGCTGGCACGGTTCAATGGCATGGCCGCCATTGCGATCAGTGGTTCGGCTGCGGCCGGGGTAAGTTCCGGTGCGGCGATGAGCGAGGCGGAAAGGCTGGTTGCCTCGCTCGATGGCGGGTTCGCGGCCTCCTGGTCCGGACTTTCCTATCAGGAACGGCTGGCCGGTTCGCAGGAGATGCTGCTTTATGCCGTGTCGCTGGTGGTCGTCTTCCTGTGTCTGGCGGCGCTTTATGAAAGCTGGTCCATCCCCTTCGCGGTGATCCTGGCAGTCCCGGTCGGCGTGCTGGGGGCGCTCAGCTTTGCCTGGCTGTTCGATCAGGCCAACGATGTGTATTTCAAGGTCGGGCTGCTGACGACCATCGGCCTGACGGCGAAGAATGCCATCCTGATCGTCGAGTTTGCCAAGAGCCTGCAGGAGCAGGGCAGGAGCGCCGTTGCGGCCGTTACCGAGGCGGCACAATTGCGCCTGCGCCCGATTGTGATGACGTCCCTGGCCTTTGTTCTGGGCGTGTTGCCGCTGGCTTATGCCTCGGGTGCGGGATCTGCTGCGCAGAACTCCATCGGCATCGGAGTCATGGGGGGCATGATCTTTGCGACGGTTCTGGGTGTCTTCTTTGTGCCGGTCCTGTTCGTTCTGATTGCCCGGCTGGTCAGACGAGCTGCGCCCTGAGGCAGCCGCTGCCGAAATGGGTATTGCCGGGGGGAGGGGAGCCGCGGCGGTGCCGGGCCGCCCTTCCCCCTCCCGGCCCCCTCCCGGCCTTGGCCGGTTCAGCAACACCGGCGCGGGCATCCTCCGGGCGGCAGGAAAACTGTCCGGGGGTCTGGTTTTTCCCGGTGGTGGACAGGTTTGAGGACGCTGCGTGAGCTGCGCTGAAACTTGTGTGAAGCTTGCCGCGCCGTCAGATACAACCGGAAAACAATCGATAAGTTGCTTTACAGGCGTGCTTGGCAAAAGTACGAGGGCGTCCAAGTTCCGGTTGTAAGAGACTGACGGCCGGTACACTCAAGACGTGCAGCGGAAGCCTGGGCAGGTGTCTTCCGCTGAGTGGAAATCACAAGGAAGAGACGCCTTGTTTCAGAAGTACCTGCCCGAAGTGCGCGTGGCCACACGAGCGCGGCGAACGCCCTCTTTTTGCTCTGTGAGTGCCTTTCATGGCCTCTCCCGCCGGCTGGCCGGCGCGGGTCTTGCTCTGATGCTGGCTGCGGCTGCGGGCGGCAGCGTGGCCTCTGCGCAGGGCGTGCCCGAGGAGGCCTTGCGGCAGAGCGAGGATCTGCAGCGGCGGCAGCAGGATTTTCTCGATCAGCAGGAGCGTCTGTTCCGGCAGGTGGCCCCGCCGCAGGGTGGGCCGGTGGCTCCGCGCGAGGATGCGGGCATTGTGCCCGAAGGCGGCACCTGCATTCCGGTGAAGCGGGTCATCTTCAGCAAGGCCAGTATCTTTTCGCACGAGCGGCTGCAAAAGCTCGTGCCGGACCGCGACTGCCTCGGCATCGCGCAGATTTCCGCCATCGTCCGCGACGCGACCAATCTTTATGTCGACGCCGGTTTTGTCACCTCGCGCGCGTATCTGCCGGAGCAGGATCTTTCCACCGGCGAGCTGCGCATCGAGGTGCTGGAAGGGCGGGTCGAGACGGTGGAGATCCGCCAGAACGGCGAGTTGCGCCAGCGCGGCCATGGCGTGCTGCCCGGCGTCACCGGCCAGATCCTCAACATCCGCACCATCGAGCAGGGGCTGGACCAGATCAACGGCCTGTCCTCGAAAGACGCGAAGATCAGCCTCAAGCCCGGGGCGGAGGCAGGCTTCAGCATCGTCGTGGTGGAGATCACCGCCAAGCGCCCCTGGCGGGCGAGCGTTGCCGTGGATAACTCCGGCTCGGAAAGCACGGGCGATGTGCAGTTCGAAGGCACCTTCACCGTCGAGGATCTGTTCGGCCAGTTCGAAACCCTGTCGCTGGTGCACAAGCGCAGCGATCCTTCCCTCGGCGAGCCGAAGGCCAGCGAAAGCACCTCGCTGCAGATTGCCGTGCCGCGCGGCTTCTGGACCTGGCGCTGGTCGTCCTCCTTCTTCCAGTATTCCTCGGAAGTTGAGGGTCAGCTGCAGAGCTTCCGCACCTCCGGCACCAACTGGACGCACAAGGGCGAGATCGAGCGGCTGCTGTGGCGCGATCAGGTGAGCAAGACCCATGCCCGTGTCAGCGTCTCGGTGAAGGACGCACGCAACTATCTGGAAGACACCAAGCTCGACACCTCCAGCCGCATTCTCAGCGTGCTGCGCGGCGAGGTTTCGCACACCCGCCAGATGCTGGGCGGCAGCCTGACGCTGCAGGCCGGGCTCGATCAGGGCACCACCTGGTTTGGCGCAGCGAAGGACAGGCTGGCGGAGACGGGCGCGCCAAGGGCGCAGTTCCTCAAGAGCGACGGCGAAATTAGCTTCCTGCGCGGCTGGCAGATCGGCGGTGTGCAGGTCGTGGCCAGCAGCCGTCTTGCCGCGCAATACAGCCCGGATCTGCTGTGGAGTTCCGAACAGCTGAGCCTTGGCGGCAGTTCCACCGTGCGCGGGTTTGACGGGCAGTCCCTTTCGGCGGTCAACGGGCTTTACAGCCGCAACGAACTGTCGGTGACGCCGCCGCTGATCCCTGAGGATCTCACGAAATATGCCGGTCAGCTCAGCCTCTTTGCCGGGCTCGACAGCGGCTGGCAACTGCCGGGGCCGGGCGCCTTCGAGGGGCAGGAGCATGTGCTGGGCGCTGCCGTTGGCGCGCGCCTGCAGGGCGGCATCGTCTTCGGCGAAATTTCCTACGAGCGGGCGCTTCAGGCCCCGCGTTCCTTCACCAGGGAGCCCGTGCTGCGCCTGCGCGCCGGGCTGACACTCAGCAATTTCTAAGAGGGGCCCAAAGCATGTCTTCTTCCCTGCACAGCCTTCTGAGCCGCCGCCTGCGCAAGGCCGCTTCCGCCTCTGTCTCCCTGCTGACGGCCACCAGCCTGCTGCTGCAGACGTCCTATGCGGTCTATGCCCAGGCGGTCGTGGCCGACCCTTCCGCACCCGCAGCCAATCTGCCGCAGGTAACCACGGCGGGCAACGGCGTGCCGCTGGTGAATATCGCCACGCCGAACGGCTCCGGCCTGTCGCACAACAAGTTCAGTGACTTCAATGTCGGCACACAGGGCCTGATCCTGAACAATTCGCGCACCATCGGCCAGTCGCAGCTCGGCGGCATGGTGGTGGCAAACCCCAATCTGGCCGCGAGCCCCGAAGCACGGCTGATCCTCAACGAGGTGACCAGCACCAATCCGTCCCTGCTGCAGGGGGCGACGGAAGTGCATGGCGCGCGTGCGGATTACATCCTCGCCAATCCGAACGGTATCACCTGCAACGGCTGCGGCTTTATCGGCACGCCGCGGGCAACGCTGACCACGGGTGCACCCGTGCTTGACCCGGCCACCGGCGCCCTCGCGGGCCTTTCCGTGGACCGGGGCATGGTGACCATCGGCGCGATGGGGCTGGATGCGCGGCAGACGGATTACTTCGACATCATCAGCCGCGGCCTTGCCATCAACGGCGTGCTGCACGGGCAGGATGTCAGTGTCATCACCGGGCGCAACGAGGTGGATTACGCCACCCGCGCGGTGAAGGCCGTGAAGGCGGATGACGGCAGCGAAAAGCCGGAGTTCAGCATCGATTCCTCGGCGCTTGGCGGCATGTATGCCGGGCGCATTGCGCTGGAAGGCACGGAGGCGGGCGTCGGCGTGCGCACGCCGGAAAACATGTCGGCCGGTGGCGGCGGCATGGTGCTGACCGCCGATGGCAAGCTGGTGATGCAGAAGACCGTGTCCCAGGGCGCGATCAAGGCCCGCTCCCGCTCGGCAGACGTGACCGTGAAGGGCAATCTCCACGCGGGCACCTCGCTGGAATTGCAGGGCGAAACCGCCATCCGCGTGCTGGAGCATGTGGTGGCAGGGGCGCAGCGCGACGTAACGCTGAAATCCGGCGGAGATGTCAGCCTGGAAGGCGATGTGCTGGCGGCCGGGCTTGCGGGTGATGGCAGCGTCAGCCAGAGCACGGGCAAGCTCGGCATCGAGGCGGGCGGCAATGTGGATGTGGCCGCCTCGCAGACGCTGTCGGCAGGCGAAGCCCTCACGCTCACCGGCGGCGGCAGCCTTGCTTCAGGCGGCACGATCACCGGCGGCAGCCTTTCGATCGGGCTTGGCGGCGGCCAGCCCGGCGCGGGCCGCAATGCTCTCGTCACCACCACGGACAGCCTGCTGCTGGCGCGCAGCGGCCCGCTGATCCTCTCGGCCGGAGACTGGACCCATGCAGGCACGGCAGGCGCGGTTGGCGATGCCACGATCACTCTCTCCGGTGCGCTGGCCTCTTCCGCCGGAAGCCTGATCCTCGCGCAGGGCGGGGCGCTCGGCCTCAGTGCCGCTGCCATGGACCACGCGGGCAAGCTGGAGGCGGACAGCAGCCTGACGCTGACCCTCGCCGGAGACCTTGCTACCCGCAGCGGCAGCCTGATGGCCGCCCACTCCGGCAGCATGGTGGTGAATGCCGCGAACTGGACCCATGGCGGCGAAGCGGCCGCAGGCAGTGCCCTCAGCGTTGATCTTTCCGGCGCGTTCAACACGCAGGCAGACAGCCTCATCCTTGCGCAGGGCGGCAACCTGACGCTGAATGCCGCCAGCTGGTCCCACGCGGGACAGGCAGCGGCCACGGGGGCCGTCAGCGCCCTGCTTTCGGGTGCCCTTGAGACCCATGCGGCGAGCCTTGTGCAGGCGCAGACCGGCGCGCTCGATCTGCGGGCGGCGAGCTGGGACCATGCGGGCGAGGCAAGCGCCCATACTGCGTTGACGGCTGACATCGGCGGCGCGGTTGAGACCACTTCGGAAAGCCTTCTGTTTGCCGGTGCCGGCGGCCTGACCCTGACTGCAGGCAGCCTGATCCATGGCGGGCAGGCCGGAGCTGACGGTTCCATCGCCGTGATGCTGTCCGGAGACGGAACCGTGCTGTCCGGCGGCCGCCTGACCGCAAACTCCGGTTCTCTGACGTTTGAGGCAGCCAATCTCGCCCATGCCGGCGAACTCGCGGCAGGGGATGCGCTGTCCTTGCGTCTGCGCGGCGCGCTGGACAGTACTGCGGGCAGCATGGTTCTGGCCGAGGGCGGCAACCTGCGGCTTGAGGCGGCGCGCTGGACCCACGCGGGCGAGGCGAGTGCAGGCGGCCGTATCACCGCCATCATCGGCGGCGCGGTGGAGACGCTTGCGGGCAGCCTGCTGCTTGCCGAGGGCGGCGATCTGGATCTGACGGCAGACGGCTGGACCCATGCCGGACAGGCCGGTGCGGCAGGGCAGGTGACGGCTGCTGTCAGCGGCGCGGTTGAGACGCTTGCAGGCAGCCTGCTGCTTGCGGAAGGCGGCAACCTCCATCTGACGGCGGGGGCCTGGACCCATGCGGGCCAGGCCAGCGCCCGGGACGCGGTGACCGTGGATCTTGCCGGTGCCCTTGCCACGGAGCAGGACAGCGTGATCCTTGCCTCCGGCGGCCGCCTTGACCTGGCAGCCCGGAGCTGGAGCCATGCGGGGCAGGCTGGCGCTGCAACCGGGCTGAAAGCCACTCTTTCCGGGGATCTGGACACGGACGCAGGCAGTCTGATCCAGATCCGTAGCGGCAGCTTCGATCTTGCAGCCGCAGACTGGCGCCATGCAGCCGAGGTGAGTGCAAGCGGCGGTATTTCGGCGCAGCTGTCGGGAAGCCTCGCAACGGCTTCCGGCAGCGTGCTGTCTGCTGCAGGCGGCGATCTGGATGTGTCCGCCACAGGCTGGACCCATCGCGGCGCTGCGGGCGCGGGCGGAAACATTGTTGCGGTTCTGACCGCAGGCCTTGTCACGCTCGCCGGAAGCCTTGTCTCGGCCCAGGCAGGCGATCTGTCCCTGACGGCCGCCAGCTGGACCCATGCCGGTGAAGCCGGGGCCTCCGGCAGCATCACGGCCAGCCTGTCCGGCGCGCTGGAAACGTCGGCGGCCAGCCTGATCTCGGCCCAGTCTGGGGCGCTGAACCTGTCCGCAGGCAGCCTGACCCACGCGGGCCGGGCAGCGGGCGGCACGGATCTGCGGCTGGTGCTGACGGGAGCCCTTGATGCAGCGGGCGGCAGCCTGCTGCTGGCCCGGGATGGAACGTTGGATGTTTCGGCCGCAAGCTGGGCGCATTCCGGCCAGGCCGGAGCCGGCGGCAGCCTTGCCGCCCGGCTGACGGGGGATCTTTCCACGGACGCGGGCAGCCTGCTGGTGGCGCAGGGCGGCGGCCTGACGCTCACAGCCCGCAACTGGGCCCATGCCGGTGAGGCGGCGGCCTCCGGCAGCCTGAGTGCCGGCCTCTCCGGCACGCTCTCCACCCTGACTGGCAGCACGGTGACGGCCCAAGCCGGTGACCTGCTGCTGTCATCGGGCAACTGGTCCCACGCGGGCACGGTCAGCGCCGGGCGCAACGCCAGCCTTTCGGCCGGTGGCCCGCTTGCAACGCTTGCAGGCAGCCTCGTCACCGTCCGCTCCGGCCTTCTGACGCTGAATGCCGGCGCCTGGACCCACACGGGCGAGCTGAAGCTGACGGCGGGTCTTGATGCAACGGTTGCCGGTGCCTTCACCACTGCAGCCGGAAGCCTGATGGCGTCGCAATCCGGCACCCTCGGCGTGAAGGCGGCCGTCATCCATCATGACGGGCGCATCACCTCGGGCGAGCACATCAGCCTGCAGTCGCAGCAGGAACTGCGGACCACGCAGGCCAGCATGCTGACCACCAGCAGCGGCGACATCAGCCTTGCAGCCGGGGGGACCCTTGTTCATCTGGGCGGACTGGGTGCCGGGCGTGATGCCCTGCTGCGCGCCTCGGGAGATGCTTACAGCGAGGGTGTTCTGGCTGCACAGCGGGACATCGAATTTTCGCTGGGCAGCGGCTTCACCAACACCGGCACGGTTCTGGCTGCAGAAAACCTGACCATCGGCGGCCTTGCCGCAGGTCAGGCGGCAGGCGCCGTCGTCAACGAGCTCGGCCATATCGAGGCGATTTCCGGCGGGATTTCGATCCGGGCAGCAGCTTTCACCAATGCCGGAACCGCCCCCGTGGTGTCCGAGAGTTCGGAAACGACGGTCACGAAAACGTACAGTCACTCCAAGGAACTTCCTGGCTCAATTACACAGCCGAATGACCCAGAGCGGGACACTTGGGATTTCTACGACATCGCCACCACTACGGTGACGACGCAAAAACTTGAGAGCATGGGGCGTTCTGCAAATCTATTTGCAGGTGGTTCATTGCTTATCGATGCGGCGGAGATAAAGAATCTTTATTCAAGTATTTCTGCAAATGAAAACATCGTTCTCACTGGATCCTCGCTTCTTAATCTTGGGCAGGAAATCGTACAAACGACACATGTTACGCATGTCCTGAGTGAATACAAATACGGCCAGCATGTCGGAGATACCCATCAAGGTGTCTCGTTCAGCTCCACGACTATAGGCTCTGTCCCGGCGATTATCGCCGCTGGTGGAAGCTTCAGCGGCAGCTTCACCGGACAGGTGGACAATGTGGCCATCCGCGAAAACGCCGGGCAGGTGGGCCAGTCTTCCGGCGCTGGGGTTCCCTCGGGTTCGGCCACCGACTTCCTGATGCCGGGTCAGCTGCCGGGCTCCAGCCTTGGCAGCGCGGGCACTGTTTCCGGCGTTTCGGGTGCCGGCGGCGAGGTAAATGCGTCCGGTACGCTGGCGGGCTCGCCCGCAGGAACCGGCGGCGTTTCGGGCTCCGGCGCGGGTGTCCGCCCGGCAACCTCCGCCAGCACCGGCCTGCCGCTGCCGGTTCTGACCTTGCCGGTGTCGGCGCTGACCGTCGTCAACCAGGACCCGCAGGCGAAGTTCCTCTTCGAGACGCGGCCGGAATTCGTCGATCTCAGCCGCTTCTATGGCTCGGATGCGTTCCTCTCCAGCCTTCCGGCCTTCAATCCGGACATTACCCAGAAGCGCCTGGGCGATGCCTATGTGGAAACCAATTTCATCCGCGAGCAGCTGCTGCGCCAGACGGGCAAGCGCTCGCTGGAAGACACCCACACCGACTATGACACGGTGAAGCAGCTGTATGACAACGCGCTGACCATGCAGGGCGCGCTGCAGCTGACGCCGGGCGTGGCCCTGACGCCGGAACAGATCGCGGCCCTGACCGTGGATGTGGTGTGGCTGGAGGAAGCCGTCGTCAACGGCCAGAAGGTGCTGGTGCCCCGGCTTTACCTTGCCCCCGGCAACCGCCCGGATGTGCAGCTGGCCGGCGCGCGCATCACCGGCAACGGCGTGTCGCTGGAGGCCGGATCGCTGACCAACAGCGGCAGCATGATCGCCTCCACCGGCATGAACCTCACCACAGATGGTGACCTCGTCAACTTCGGCGGCGCCCTATCCGCCGCCACCATGGACCTGACCGCAGGCGCCACGCTGGCCAATCTCTCCGGCCAGATCAGCGGCGGCAGCATCCGCCTGACGGGGCAGGACATCCGCAACGAAACGCTGGCGCGCACCGTGGACGTGTTCAGCGGCACCATGCAGACCAACCAGCAGCGCGCCACCATCACCGCCTCAGGGCCGCTGAGCCTCAACGCCGTGCGGGACCTGACCAGCATGGGCGGCACCCTGTCCTCCGGCGGCGACATGAACCTGTCCGCCGGGCGCGATGTGAAGCTGGAGACGCTGAAGACCGAAACCAGCTTCCAGATCGGCGGGGGCCGCAGCAGCACTGTCGTGGACAGCACCAGTCATCAGGGCTCGTTGCTGGATGCCGGCGGCAATCTGACCGTTGCGGCAGGCCGCGATCTCTCGGTCCTTGGCTCCAGCGTGGCCGCGACAGGGGACACGAGCCTTGCCGCAGGCGGCGATGTGACCATTGCCGCGGTCGAAAACAGGTACCGCACTGAGAGCTGGGGCAAAGGTCAGCGATCCATGCAGGACCGCGGCGAGACCGTTGGCTCCATGGTCGATACGGGCGGCAGCCTGAAGATCACCTCCGGCGGGGACACCGCCATCACCGCCAGCAGCCTGTTGGCCGGGGAGGATCTTGCCGTCGCCGCCGCCGGAAACCTCTCCATCGAGGGGGCAAACTCCACCCAGCGCGAGTCCTATGCCGCCAAGTCCAGCGGTTTCCTGCGCAGCAAGGAAAGCCGGAGCAATTCCAGCGAGGATGTCTACACCGGCTCCATGCTGCTTTCGGGCGGGGATATCAGCCTCACGTCCGGGCAGGATCTGACCGTCGCCGGCTCCTCCATCATCGGCGCCGGCGATGTGGCGCTCTCCGGGGACAGCGTCACGCTCACCACCGGTCAGGCGGCCTTCGACAGCTACACCTTCGAGAAGAAGTCCGGGCTCTTTGCCGGGCGCAGCCCAAGCGGCTCCGGCTTCTCCGTCGGCTACCGCCGCACCAAGGAGGAAAGCTCCGCCTCCGGCGTCACCAACATCATGTCCGCCATCAGCGCCGGGGAAAACCTGACGGTCACCGCCACCAGGGACATCAACGCCACCGGTGCCGCCCTGATGGCGGGCGAGGATCTGACGCTGGCCGCAGGCGGCGACGTCAACCTGATGGCCGCCACCGACAGCTTCGCCAGCAGCCACCACAAGAGCGACCTCTTCATCGGCGCCACCGTCTCCGCCTCCTCCCCCCTCGTCAACGCAGGCAACAAGATTGTCTCCGGGGTGCAGACAATTGGCAGCGGCAAGGGCAATCTTGGCTACAAGGCCATCTCCGCCGCTTCCGGCGGCCTGAAAATCCTGGATGCGGTCAACTCTTTTGACGGGATGTTCGGCAAGGAAGTTGTCTCCAAAAAGGACGACAACGGCGACAACCGCGGTGACAACGGCGAGCAGGCCAAGAAGGACTGGAAGGGCGGCACGATCGCCAGTGTGACGCTTGGCGTTGGTATGTCCAGCTCGAAGAGCGGCAGCAGCCAGTCCGGAGAGGCGGCGCGGGTTACGGCCCTTTCGGCGGGGAATGATCTGATCATCAGCGCCGGGCGGGACATCGTCTCGCAAGGCGCGCAGATCGATGCCGGCAATGATGCGTTGATCGCCGCCGGGCGGGACATCGAGCTGAAGTCCGCGGTCAATACCACCAGCATGGATACGTCCAGTTCGTCGCGCTCGGCGGGTGTCAGCGTGACGGTGGGCGTTGGCATGAAGGGGGAAAGCGTCAGCATCGGTGCCAGCGTTTCGGCGCAGAACAGCACCTCCGCCAATGCGCAGACGGCCCACACCAACACCAACATCACGGTTGGCGGCCATGCGGAGGTCTCGGCCGGGCGGGACATTGCGCTGAAGGGCGCGCTTGTTGACGCCCGGTCGGCGGAAGTTGAGGCTGGCCGCAACCTGACGGTGGAAAGCCAGCTGGACACGGGAGCAGGCTCCAGCGCGTCAAAGGGCATGACTGCCGGTGTCAGCTACAACTTCACCACCGGCCAGTTTGGCGCCAATGCAGGGGTCAATGCGGCGCAAGGCTCGCAGAGCCGGGCCTGGGTGGAGACGCCGTCCGGCATTCTCACAGACAGGGACCTGACGGTCACGGCTGGCGGCCACACGCAGCTGACGGGCGGCGTCATCGGCTCGCGCTCGGGCGGGCTGACGCTGGAGACGGAGACGCTCGGGACGCAGGATCTCGCGCTGCACGAGAGGAACCGGCATGTCTCCGGCGGGGTGAATGTCTCTGTGGGGGTTTCGGAAAAGGGTGACGTCTCGCCCGGCGGCTCGCTCGAAGGGTCTTATGCCAACGCAGAAAAGGAAGGCATTGCCCGGGCCACGATCGGCCAGGGCACCATCGTGGTGCGGGACGGGGACGGCAACGGCGTGACGGCCGCCAGGCTGCGTGCCGGGGCCGACGCAGCTGAAGCCTCCGGCGACCCCACCACCGCCGGCGCCCTGCGCGCGCAGGCCGAGGCAGAAGAAGCCAGCGACAAGGCCGCCACGGACACCCAGCTCGCCAGCCTCAACCGCGACCTCGACGCGGTGATCGAAGTCACCCGCGAGACCGAAGAGGGCTTTGACCTCTATGTTTCGGACACGAGTGTGAGGGCCGCGCTGGAAGCGGGCAAGACCGTCAAGGAACTCATCGGCGATGTTCTGGACCAGTTGGTTGCCGATAACCGGCTCTCGATCGAAGACGCAAGAGCGGCGAAGCTGATTGCGGCCCATGCCGATGATCCTGAAGTTCTGGCCCAGCTTGCCGCCTGCGGCCAGCAGCGGGGCGATGCCCGGCCCAGCCTGTTCGACTGGCTGATCCCGCCTGCCTACGCGGCGATGAGCTGTGAGATCTCCGTCGGCGGGGATGTGGTGATCATCTCACCGGATGTGGCGCTGACCTGTCTTCAGATCGTGCAGCGTGTCAGGGATGCGGTCACAGTTGCTGTTGTCGCACCGGCTCTGCTTGCTGCTGGCTTCTGGCTTGCATCGACGAGGGAAACCGGCGGTGCGATTGATGAAACGCAGACGCTGGCTGACGGCACGGTGGTCCGGCTGACGGGCCATGGCTCGGACCGGATCCGCAAGATTACGGCAACCTCCCCGGATGGTGTGGTATCCGTGCTTGAGGTTGAAGCCACTGGCTACGGCTATACGTTGATCGGCGGCGCGGTTGATGGCAAGCCGATGACGCCGGACCAGCTGCGCTCCGCCGCCCGGCAGGCGAGCGGCGGTGAGGTGCAGGTTGTCTACAACGGCACGCCGGGCAAGGGGCACAAAGGTGGTCCCGATTATAACGAAGATGATACGCCCGGTGGAAACGGCGGCAACAATGGAAATGGCAACGGCCCAAGCCGCCCGCCTGTGGTGCCGGGGAAGAGTGGTGATAGTAGTACATCAGGTGGAACAGGCGCTACAAATAGGACACTGGATGATATTATCATCGGTGGGCAACGTTTACCGAGCACTGGTGGGCGTACAACCCAGATCCAAAAAACTGGCGGCTTCGACCAAGCTAACGCTGATTTCAACGCATTAGCGCTGAATAATGTGAGGAACATCAGAATGCCAAATGGTGGAGTTGGTCGAGTAGGCGAGTTGCCTGATGGTACTAAGGTCGTTGTGCGATCCACTAGCTCGGATAGAGTTGCAGGTCATACCAGCCAGCCGACACTGGAAATTCAGCGTCCAGATGGCCCAATCAAGATTAGGTATTGATCTAATGTCAAATAGAGTTCATGCGCCCTTTCCTTTTGGGAATGTACTTCCAGATAAATTGGATTTTATAAGTATTCAATTCGACGATTCAGGGTACAGAGTTAGAGTTTCTGAGTTTTCTAAAATTAATGGGCCGGTCTATGAGATAAACTTCGGAAAAATGCCTCTCGCTCAACGAAGCATGGATGAGGGAAAGTTTTTGGCAATGACGGCTATTTCGCATGAAAAAGTAGGCCCTGTTGTTCTGGTTACGGGATCGGATTTTCTAGATTGGTTTCATGAGCAAAGCTGTGGAGTATTCACTAAAGATGAAGTGAAGCATGTGGCCATATTGACTCAAGATGAATGGATTGAGGTTCTCTGTTTGAATTTGCCAACCATAAAGGTGATTACATCTCAGTCTTCTTCCTCGTCTTGATATTTTCCATTCTGATCGGGCAGGAGTATCCGTCTGTTACGTCCTGGATTGGCATGGCGATATCTGCGCATTCGCACCAGAACGCGCGGGTGTCGTTTCGGACGAGCCCAATTGCGTCGTTGAAGTTTGCAGTATCGGGGTTCTACCCGGTGAAGTAGACCGTGCCGACCCCTGCGAGAAGGGGCGGGAGGCGATGCCCGGCCCAGCCTGTTCGACTGGCTGATCCCGACTGCCCATGCTGCGGCGGGGGTGTCAGATCGCAATCGGCGGCGCGGTTGATGGCAAGCCGATGACGCCCGGCCACAGCTGCTCTCCGCCGCCCGGCAGGCGAGCGGCGGTCAGGTGCAGGTTGTCTACAACGGCACGCCGGGCAAGGGGCAGGGGTCACAGACCGGCGCCGCAGGAAACAGTTCCGCTGGCGCTGCCGCGGGTGGCGCGCCGGGTGGGCCGGAGGATGATGGCAAACGAGGTCAAGATTATCGGCGGCCTAACGACCAGCTCGACAAAGGTGATCGCGTCGATCTTGGGCAGTTCAGTCGGCGGATTAAGGTCGATGGAGAAACACGTTTCTTGGACCCAAAATCCAAATATCAAATCGTGGCTGACCGTGCTGGTGCAAACTCTCACGGCGGAAGTGCGTGGAAATTACTTGACCGTATGGGGAACCGTGTTGGGACGCTCAACTCTGATGGTATATACCTGAGGCCTTAAGGACAGACGCAATGACTGCAAACGAATTCTTGGAAAAATTCCCTGACTTAGAATTACAGCGGGAATCGTTGAATAAGTTTGGGTGCTCTTATGGCTACATTTCGGTTTTTGATCATTGGATTAGCGAGGAAGAAGCTGAGAAATGCGATTTTATGAGTTTTTTGATTGCTAGCAGACGTGGGGCAATAAAGGAGTATACTGATGGAGAGACGAAATTTATGGAATTTTATATGTCTCTTGCTGATGAGGGAGGGCTTCTTAATCGGCCGAGGCCGCAGAGTAAATTTGAATTATTTGATGAGGAAATTAAGAAAAAAATCTTAGATAGTTTGAGGGAGGTCAGATTTATTGATGTTTATTTTGTGAAATTTAACGTTAGAATAGTTGGTGGTTATGATCGAACGGATTTGGTCATTTTTGAGAGTAATTCTGATGTAAGGGGTTTTTTGGATGAGGTTGAAAGATTTAAGTTATTTTTTCTGAAATAAATTCTATTCTGCGCGTGAGAAAGGGAGTTACTTGGGAATGAGTGTGCAGAGACGGTATTCATCTGACAGTTCCGCGTTTTAAAGTGGGTTCAGATGGCTCGGGTTTTTGGGGTCATTGAGGCAGTTTTTGTCTTTGCCAGCGTTACTTCTTTGAATTTTTGCAGTGGCCCTGCGGGGCTCCTTCTCAACCCGCCGGTGAGGCCTGGAGCGGCGTCCTGCCGTACATGTTACGGCCCTGACGGGAAGACCATCAGTGCGTCCGGGTCTGTGAGCCAAGGCCGCATCACCGGTGATTTTGCCAGTATGGTGAGCAGAGCGGATATTGTGGCGGGGCGGATGTGAGTGAGCGGTGGCCCGCTGTACGCCGGCACCGCAGATTGCCGGGAATCTTGCTGATTTATGCCCGATTCCGATGAGTTGGACGGGCTTAACCGACGCTCGAAGAGTCAAGCTCATCGAGTGTCGGTATTACACGCACGAACCTATGGCAGATCACGGGCATGAACGAAGCACAGCTTGTTGCCCTCGGGATCGCGGCAATAGGCGGCGAAAAAATCGTGGTTATACTGGGGCCGAACACCGGGTTCGCCTTCATCTGGTCCGCCGTTGCCAATCGCGGCTTGCCAGGCCGCGACAACATGCTGCCGTGATGCCGCTGCAAAACTGATTTGCACGCCGTTGCCAACGGTTGCCGGACGGCCGTCGAACGGGTGTCTTAGGGCAAACTGGGGCCATCGCTCTCCGCACTGTAACCAGATGAAACCGGCGGGGCCATCCGCCGGCTGAAGAGGGTCACGAGCCAATCCGAGCGTGCCGAGGACGACGTCATAGAAGGCCACCATGGCCTCAATGTCATTGGCACCAATCATGATGTGGCTGAACATCCTGAACCTCATCCTGCTGGATAGGATCACATCCTGGCCGAACAGTTCCAAGACGGCAATTGATCAATCCGGCTCTGCGGCAAGGGCGGTCAATGTATCCGCCAGGCGGGCCCAGGTGGCAGCCGACTTGAGCCTGGACGTCTCGATGATGAGCAGGGCGGTGCAGCTTACCCCCTCCCCCTGGGGACGGCCTTTCTGGCGGGCTGGGTCGCAGGGCCTGGCTCGTGGGAGCCTCATCCGGTTCCCGGCACAAAACCGCTTGACGGCTCCGGGAGTGGATGTTTGGATAAGTGGATACAAAAATCCAGAGATCCAGAAAATGCCGGCTTCCTCGGTTTCCCATGCGCCGCTTGCCTCCACGGCAGAGCAGGAGGCTTATCTGCATTTGCAGCAGGCGCTGCGCCTTGGCCGCTACAAGCCGGGCGAGCGGCTGATCCCGGAGGACATCGCGGCCGAAATCGGCATGAGCCGCATGCCGGTGCGGGAGGCGTTCCGCCGTCTTGCGGCGGATGGGCTGGTGAAGCTGCGCCCCAACCGCGGCTGTGTCGTCGCCGGTCTCACCCTCGATGAAATTCACGAGATCTTCGAAATCCGGTCGGTGCTGGAGGGGCTGGCCGTCCGCCTCGCCATGCCGCGCATGGAGGCCGAGACCTTCGAGGAACTGGACCGGATGCTGGAGCGCATGGAGCGGGCCGGGCAGTCCGGCAGCAGTGACTGGGTCCTGCGCCATCAGGAATTTCACGGCTTCATCTACGGCCTGAGCGGCCGCCCGAAGCTGATCCGCCAGATCACCGGGCTGCATGTGATGATCGAGCCCTACATGCGCATCTGGTTCGACTATGCGGTCAAACCCCTTTCGGCGCGCGAGGAGCATCAGCAGCTGATCGAGGCCCTGCGCTCCGGCGATGCACGGCACGCGGAAGCGGTGATGCAGGAACACATCATCGAGACGGCCTCCCTGATTGCCGGATTTGCCAGCCCCGGACAGGGCTGAGGGCTGGCTACCGGGGCGGTCTGACGGCCGTCCGGACGGCAAGCGGCGGTGCTGCAACGGACCGTCTGTTCATACGCAGGGTTCTGCCGGACTGAGGCGCTGCACCCCCCTCTGTCAGCTTGCGATGACAGAGGGGGCCATGGCAAGGGGAGGGGGCTTGCGCATGTTTGAAAAGCTGCATCTGCTCGGTTTCGGCGAAGGCGGCTGGGGGCTGGCCCTGCTCGGGGCGGCTGTCATCACGCTGGTGCTGTCGGTGCTGGGCTTTGCGCTTGGCACGGTCTTCGGCGCGCTGAGCGCCAGCGGCGGCCTGTCGTCGCGGCGCCTGCCACGGGTGCTGGCCTCCGCCTATGGCACCGTCTTCCGGGGCGTGCCGGATCTTCTCACCATCTATCTGTTCTATTATGGCGGCAGTGTCGCCCTCACCGCGATGGCCCGCAGTTTCGGCTCGGACAGTTTCATCGGCCTTCCCTCGCTGGCCACCGGCGTGATTGCGCTGGGGATCATTTCCGGGGCCTATCAGGGGGAGGTCTTCCGCGGCGCCTATCTCGCCATCGAGCGGGGGCAGTTCGATGCGGCAAAGGCGCTGGCGCTGACGCGGCTGCAGATGCTGCGGCTCGTCATCATCCCCCAGCTGCTCAGGCATGCCATCCCGGGCCTGAGCAACGTCTGGCAGCTGGTCCTCAAGGATTCCGCGCTGATTTCCGTCATCGGCCTTGTCGAACTGATGCGTCAGGCGCAGGTCGCGGCGGGCTCCACCCGCGAGCCCTTCCTGTTCTACCTCGTCGCAGCGGGCCTTTATTTCGTGATCGCAGGCATGACCGGACAGCTGTTCCGGGGCGCGGAGACACGCGCGGCACGGGGGATCCTGCACAGATGATCGACTTCGGCTTCTTTCTGGACATCATCCCGCAGCTTCTGTCCGGCGTGCCGCTGACGCTGCAGCTGGCGGGCACGGCCATCCTGCTCGGCTTCGTGCTCGCCCTTGCCCTTGCCCTGGTGCTGCAGGGCTCAAACCCGCTGATCGTCTGGCCTGTCCGCAGCTTTGTGGCCCTCTTCCGGGGCACGCCCCTGCTGGTGCAGATCTTCCTGATCTATTACGGGCTCGGCCAGTTCCGCCCCTCCCTGCAGGCGATGGGGCTGTGGGGGCTGTTCCGCGAGCCCTACTGGTGCGCAATCCTGGCATTGACGCTGAACACGGCCGCCTATGGCAGCGAGATCCTGCGCGGCGCGATCCGCAATGTGCCGCGTGCGCTCAATGAGGCGGCCCAGGCCCTCGGCATGTCCCGTCTGCTGACCCTTCGCTTCGTCATCCTGCCGATTGCGTTCCGCCAGGCGCTTCCCGCCTATGGCAACGAGATCATCCTGATGGTGAAGGGCACCTCGCTCGCCTCGGTCATCACCCTGATGGAGGTGACGGGCATCGCCCAGGGGCTGATCTCGCAAAGCTACCGCGCGATCGAGGTCTTTGCCGCCGCCGGGGCCATCTACCTGTCCATGAATTTCCTGATCGTCCGGGCCCTCACGGCTCTGGAAGTCAGGCTGACACCCTACCGGTCCCGCAGCTGAGGACCGTCCGCCGCACGAATTTGTCCGGCCAGAAAACATGTCCGGAAACCAATGAGGAGACCTGAAGGAATGCGCAATTTCGAGAAGCCGTCGCGATCGGCCGCGGTGTCGGCCAAAGCCATGGCGGCAACGTCCCACCCCTATGCCACGCTCGCGGCGCTCGACATCCTGAGGGCCGGCGGCAATGCCATGGATGCGGCCATTGCCGCCTGTGCCGTGCAATGCGTGGTGGAGCCGGGCTCCACCGGCATCGGCGGCGACTGTTTCGTGCTTTATGCCCCCAAGGGCGGTGATGACGTCATCGCCTATAACGGCTCCGGCCGCACGCCCAAGGCGCTGACGGTGGACTGGTTCGAGGAACGCGGCCTCACCGAAGTGCCGCGCCAGTCCGCCTCCGCCGTCACCATTCCCGGTGCCATCGATGCCTGGACCCGGCTGAACGCCGACCACGGCCGCCTGCCCCTGTCCGATGTGCTGGCTCCGGCCATCCGCTACGCATCGGAAGGCTATGCGGTGAGCCCCCGTGTTCACCGCGACTGGCAGAAGGAGGAGAAGCTGCTTGCCGCAGACAAGGCGGCTGCGGAGATTTTCCTGCCCGGCGGCCGCGCGCCGCGCATCGGCGAGATGCACCGCCAGCCGCAGCTTGCCGCAACCCTTGCCCGCATCGCCGCCGAGGGGCGCGACGGCTTCTACAAGGGGCCGGTGGCCGAAGACATGGTGGCCCATCTCAATGCCCACGGCGGCCTGCACACGCTGGAGGATTTCGCTGAGGCGGGGGGCGAGTATGTGACCCCGGTGACCACCACCTTCCGGGGCTACACCATCCACGAGTGCCCGCCCAATGGTCAGGGCATCATCGCCCTGCTGATCCTCAACATCCTGTCGTGCTTCGATGCCAGCCTGCCGCCGCAGTCTGCGGACCGGCTGCATCTGGAGGTCGAGGCCACGCGCCTTGCCTATGCCGCCCGTGATGCGTGGATTGCCGATCCGGCCAAGGCGGATGTGCCGGTCAGCGAACTGCTTTCGCCGGAGTTCGCACGCGGGCTGGCGGACAGGATCGACCTGACGCGTGCGCTCACCGAATTGCCGGACTTCGAAATGCCGCTGCACCGGGACACGGTCTATATCTCGATCATCGATGAGGACCGCAATGCGGTGAGCTTCATCAACTCGATCTTCGACTGTTTCGGCACCGGCCTTGTGGCGCCCCGGTCGGGCGTCATCCTGCACAATCGCGGCCAGAGCTTCTCGCTGAAGCGGGGTCACCCGAACATGATCGCGCCGCAAAAGCGCCCGCTGCATACGATCATTCCGGGCATGGTGACGCGGGACGGCCGAACCGAAATGTCCTTCGGCGTGATGGGCGGCTATTATCAGGCCATGGGCCACGCCCATCTGATTTCCAAGGTGATCGACTACGGCATGGACATGCAGGAGGCGATGGACCTGCCGCGCCTCATCCCCGTGGGCGGCGCGAAGCCCCGCGTCGAGGCCGAGCATACGGTGGCGCCGGAGACGCTGGCGGAGCTGGCCCGCCGGGGCTTCGAGATCGTTCCTGCCGAAGATCCGATCGGTGGCGCCCAGGCCGTGCGCATCGGCTGGGAGACCGGCACGCTGACGGGGGCGTCGGAGCCGCGCAAGGATGGCATTGCGCTGGGGTATTGATCCGGCACCAAAATAAAGCGGCCGGGGCAGCGTCTGTCCCGGCCGCAAGCGGTCTGGCCCTGCGATTACTTGACGGGCGTCACGTCGGTTCCGACCCACTGTTCGGAGATCCGCTTGATGGTGCCGTCTGCAATGGCCGCGTCAAGCGCGGCATTCATCATTTCCTTGAGCTTGGTGTCCGTCTTGCGCAGGCCGGCACCCGTCCCCATGCCGAAGATCCCGCCGACGAAGCCCGGGCCTGCCAGGGTGAACTCGGAGAATTCCGGACGGTTCAAGGTGGTGGCAAGGGCCGTCTGCTGCGCGAAGATCCCGTCAATGCGGCCGGCGGCCAGATCAAGGTCATGCTGCTCGGTCGTCTTGTACTCGCGGATCTCGACCGTATCGGCGAAATAGGTCTTGAGGAAGTCCTGCATGGTCGTTGCCGCCTGCACGCCGATGACCTTGCCTTTCAGCATGGGCTTGAGCCCGTCGATGGCGGCCTTGGATGCGGCCTCGTCCTCAAGCCGGAACTTCTCCTCCGAAAGCCCGAGCTTGCCAAGCTCGCTGTCCTTCGCAACGGCAAAGCTGGCCGGATCCACCGCATAGGGCTGGGTGAAGTCGATGGTTTCCAGGCGCTTGGGCGTGATGAACATGCCCGCCATGATGACGTCGAACTTGCCGACCTGCAGCGAGGGAATGAGGCCATCCCAGTTCTGCATCACGATGGTGCATTTGACCTGCATGCGGGCGCAAAGGTCGTTGGCCAGATCGATCTCGAGGCCCGCAGGCTTGCCGTCCGGGGTGGTGAAGTTCCAGGGCGCGTAAGCGCCTTCCGTTGCAATCGTGATTTCCTTCGGCGGGTCTTGCGCCAGAGCGGCCGAGCCAAGGGTAACCGTGGAGATAAGTGCGAATGCGCTCATACGGATGATGTTCATGGCTTTCCTCTTCAAGTGTGCCGTCCAGGACGGCGTTCCCCTGTTCCGGCCGGATGTTCCCCCCGGCTCAGGACCCTGTGACTGACCGGTGCACAGAACCGGCCAGAACCCGAAAGAAACTCGACTCATAAGGAGGGGCGGCCTTTCAGCCGCCGGCCTTATGCGGCATAGGTGATCCGGCCTCCGCAGATGGTGTAACGCGGTGTCACATCCGCCATCTCTTCGGCCTCGATGGCCACGAGGTCGCGGTCCCAGATGACGAGATCGGCGACGAAGCCCGGCTTCAGCATGCCTTTCCAGCCTTCAGCGAACTCGGCATAGGCCGCGCGCACGGTGTAGGCATCCAGAACCTCCATCAGCGTCTGCCGGTTGTCCGGAAGATCATCGCTCCAGGGCTTGCGCGTCATGGCCGAATGCATGGACAGCATGGGCGAGACGGGCGAGACCGGCCAGTCCGTGGAGAGGATCAGGTCAATGCCCGCATCGCGCACCGCCCGCCAGGCAAAGGACCGGGCCCAGTTGCCGCGGCCGATGCGCGACAGGGTCGGCTCCAGCGGCAGGCCCATCTGTCCGGGCGGCACGGTCGGCTGCATGGAGGCAATGAGCTTCATGTCTGCCATCCGCTTCAGATCGGAGGCGCGGATGACTTCCAGATGCTCGATCCGGTGGCGGCTGTCGCGGCGGCCGTTGCTGGACACTGCGGCGGCATAGCCATCGATGGTCCTGGCGACGGCGCCGTCGCCGATGGCGTGAACGGCGATCTGAAGCCCCCGCTTGTCCGCTTCCACGCAGACGCGGTCGAAGGTCTCCTGATCGAAGCGGGGTTCGCCCTTCCAGCCCGGACGGTCGGCATAGTCATCCCACATCAGCGCCGTGTGGGAATCCAGCACGCCGTCCATGAACATCTTGACGGTGCCCGAGTTCAGCCACTCGCCCTGGAAATCCGCATTCATCTGCGCGGCCTTGTCCATCTGCGCGGCAATGTCCCCGCCGGTGTAGTGCAGCGGGATGCGCCCGCGGCAGATGAGGCCGCCCTCGGCCTCGATCTCGGCGAGAAGCTCCAGCTGATAGCGGTTGCCATCCATGTTCTGGAAGCTGGTGATGCCATGGGCGGCCAGATGCTGCAGCCCGCGCTTGAGAAGTTCGCGGTCATAGGCCCGTTCGGCAGGGCCCGGCGCCGGATGGGGTTCGTCCCCGGTGCTGAGGCCCAGCATGTCGCGCCCGCCGATGGCGCCAAGGGCAATCACGTCATCAAAGGCATAATGCTCGCGCAGCTCGCCGGTGGCCAGACCATCGCTGCCCATCACGATCTCGTTGCCGGGGGGCAGCGCCCGCCCTTGCAGAAGCCCGGCCCTGGTGAGGGCGAGCGTGTTCGCCCAGACCGTGTGGTGATCGGGCGCCATCACGGCCAGCGGCCGGTCAGCAATCATCGCGTCCAGCGCATGCCGGTCAACGTTCCGGTCTTCCCCCAGAATGGTGTAGTCGCAGCCATTGGCAAGCAGCAGCGGATCGTCCGGCCGTGCGGCGGCATAGGCCTGAATGGCCGCCTTCACCGCGTCAAAGCCCTTGATGGCGAACAGCGAGAGCTGGTCCAGCTCGCCCGATCCGCCGAAAATGTGGATGTGGCTTTCGTTCATTCCGGGCGTCACGGAAGCGCCGCCCGCGTCGATCACCTGCGTGGCCGGGGTTCTGTAGGCGGCGATCTCGCTGGCGCTGCCGATGGCCAGCACGCGCCCGCCGGCAATGGCAACCGCCTCAGCCTCGGGCTGGTCCGGGTTCATCGACAGGATACGCCCGTTGGTGACGATCATTTCTGCAGAAGCGGTCATGCTGGTCCTCTGAAAGGATGATGAAAAGTGCCGTCGAGAGACTGGTACAGAGAGTGGGGCCAAAGATGGGGCCAGACACCGTTTCGGGGCAGGCGCCTGTTGCGCGCCTGCCCCTTCCGGCTGGTGCTTCGCCTTGCCCGTCAGGGCCTTCAGCTCTGCTGCATCTCGGTCCAGATCTGGTTGATGAAGTCGGTCTTGAGAGCCTGCATCTCGTAATGCGGCCGCACCGGATCGATCGTCGAGGAGACGGCATCGAATTCCTCGTCGGTGAGGTCCGTGACCGACCGGTCCACGACCGGCGCGCTGCCGAGTTTGCGGGCGAGCTTGGACTGGATCGAGGGCTGGGACATGTAATCCATGTAGACATAGGCAAGGTCGAGCGATGAGGCCGCCGCCTTGGTCACGGCCCAGCTGCCGTAGTCATAGATGCCGCCTTCGACCGGCATGGTCGAGCGCACGGGGAAACCGTCCTGCACGGCAAGGCGCGTGACGTCATGGAAATACTGGCCCATCGGGATTTCGCCCGACTTCAGCGCCTGCTCGAACTGGGCTTCGTCGCGGTACCACAGCCGCACGTTGGGCTTCAGCTCGGCCACCTTGGCGCAGGCCTCGCGGATGCCCTCGTCCGTGTCCAGATGGCTGATGCCGCCGAAATAGACCTTGGCCGCCACTTCCAGCAGATAGGAGTTGCCGACATTGGCAAGGAGGCCGAGGCTGTCCTTGTATTTCGGGTCCCACATGTCCGCCCAGGACTTGGGCTCTTCCGGATAGACGTCCGTGTTGGTGACCAGCGTGATGTACCAGCCCACGGCGCCGATGGCGGCGATCTGCTCCTTTGCGTCGCGCTGCACCAGCTCCGGCTTGATGTGTTTGAGGTTGGGCATCCTGGCCGGGTCGAGCGGCGCCCACAGGCCGCTGTTGGCGCCGCGGATGACGGGCACGCCCGCCATCATCGAGATGTCCACCGGTGAGCGCCCGGCCCGGGCGGCCTGCTCAAGCTGGATGAGCCACACTTCTCCGGTCGGTTCGCCGACGCTTTCGACCGCGATACCCGTGTCTGCCGTAAAGTCCGGGAAGATCTCGGCGTCGAACGTGTCCTTGAAGTAGCCCCCGTAAACGCCGATGCGCAGCTTCTTTTCCTGGGCGCGCACGATGTTGGGGAAGCCGGTGATCATGGGCGCCAGAGCAAGGCCCGAAAGGCCTTTCAGCAGGGTGCGCCGGCGAAAGGAAAGGCCTGAGTTGCTGTCGTTTGTCATGAAGTTCCCCTCTTTTTTAAGGCTTGATTAAAGGGGATGCTGGCCGATCGGACCGGGTGATTACACAAGAATATGGGGAGGGTCACTTCGGCAATTCCCGAACTTCCACCGCTGCGGGCCTCAGTTAAGGTCTTGCCCATCCCCGTCCTCGTCCTTAGGGCGGGGTGTCCGGCCGTGGCGCCCGGGCAAGTCCGCGCAAATATCGAGGTAGTCCGGTGCATATGCAGACACAGCCCACGCAGACCTCTCTTGATGCTCTGCTCGCCAGCATCGGCGCACCGGAGCTTCCCCTTGACCTTGCCAGCGCGCGGGTGGCGGCGGTCTATGGCCTCACCGGCGAATGGCGCCGGCTGGGCGGCGAGCGGGAGCAGAATTTCCGCCTGACCACCGCGGACGGGGCACAGTTCGTGGTCAAGATTGCCTCTCTGGAGGAGCCGGCCGGGAGCCTTGCGTTCCAGATCGAGGCGCTGGACCATATTGCCCGGATGGACCCGGACCTGCCCGTGCCGCGCGTGGTGCGGACCCTTGCGGGCGCGCCCATGGCCACGATTGCCGGGGCGGGCGGAAAAGACCATGTGCTGCGCGTCCTCACCTTCCTGCCGGGGCAGATCCTGCTCGACGCCATCGCGGCGGAGCAGCGGACGCTTGGCGCGCCGGAGCTGATCGCCCTCGGCGCCATGAGCGGGCGTCTGGCGCGCGCGTTGCAGGGCTTCCATGGCCGGGGCGCGCCGGGCCGCATGCCCTGGGACCTCAGAAGCGCGCCGGTTCTCGCCGCCAGCCTGCTGGACCACATGCCCGCCCGCATCCGCCCCACGGCGGCGGCGCTTCTGCCGGAGCTGGAGGCCAGCCTGAGCGGGGCCCTGCCACGGCTGCGCGGGCAGGTGATCTACAACGACTTTCACGAGTCCAACATTCTCGCCGCGTTTGAACCGGCGTTCCGTGTTGCGGGCATCATCGACTTCGGAGACATGGTCTACGGGCCTGTGGCCCAGGATCTGGCGGTGACCATTGCCTCGCTGATCCACTGGAGCGCGGACCCGGTGTTCGCCGCAAGCTGCCTGGCGCGCGGCTATCAGCGCCACATGCCGCTGGCCGCCGAAGATCTGGCCCTGCTGCGCGATCTGGTGCTGGCGCGGCTGCTGCTGCAGGTGGGCATCGTCTCCTATCAGTCCGCCGCCAGCGGCTCCGGCGTGCCGCTGGATGATCTGCAGCCGCTTTACATGAGCGCGATCGAGCGCCTGTCCAAGGTAAGCGCGGCGGATTTTGCCGCCGGTATCCTGCCCTCCGTCGTGCCGGTCAGCCTGCCTGCCGCCGCGACCGGCACAAGCCCTGCGCCCGCCCTGCTGCAACAGCGCGAGGCCGTGCTCGGCAAGACCTACACTTTCTACAACGAGCCGCTGGAACTGGTGCGCGGCCGGGGCTCCCGGGTCTATGATGCGGCGGGCAAGGAATATCTCGACTGCTACAACAATGTCGCCAATCTCGGGCACTGCCATCCCTATGTGGTGGAGGCTCTGGCGCGGCAGGCGGCGACGCTCAACACCAACTCGCGCTACCTGCACAAGGAAGTCGTGCGGCTGGGGGAGCGCCTGTCGCAGACGCTGCCGCCGCATCTGGACACGTGGATCTTCGTCTGCACCGGATCGGAAGCCAATGACCTTGCCGTGCGCATGGCACGGGCGGTGACCGGCAGGGAAGGCATCGCCGTCACCGAAAACAGCTATCACGGCAACACCTCCGTCAGCGCGCCGCTGTCGCTGATCGACTATGACGCGGACAGCCGCCCGGCGTGGGTGGAAACCGTGCCGCCGCCAAACCTTTACCGGGGCCTCTACCGCCAGGGCGGCAACGATGCCGGGGCGAAATATGCCGGTCATCTTGATGATGCGGCGGACAGGCTGGCGCAGAACGGCAAGGGGCTGGCCGGGCTGATGATCGACTCGATCTTCGATGCGAACGGGGCCCTCGTGCCGCCGGATGGCTACATGCAGCAGGTCTATGCCGCCGCCCGCCGTCATGGCGCGCTGACGATTGCCGACGAGGTGCAGATGGGCTTTGCCCGCTCCGGCACCCACATGTGGGGCTTCCAGGCCTTTGATGTGGAGCCGGACATCGTCACCATGGGCAAGCCCATGGGCAACGGCCACCCGGTCGCAGCCCTTGTCACCCGGCGCGAGATTGCCACGAAGCTGCAGATGGCAGGGGGCTACTTCAACACCTTCGGCGGCAACACCGTTTCCTCCGTGGTGGCCAATGCCTGCCTCGACGTGCTGTGGGGCGAGGACCTGCAAGGCAACGCAAGGCGGAGCGGGGAGATCCTCAAGGCGGGGCTTGAAGAGATGCAGGCGCGCCATGGACTGATCGGCCACATCCAGGGGCGCGGCCTTTTCCTCGGCGTGGAGCTGGTCACCAGCCGGGAGACGAAGGCGCCCGCAAAGCTGGCGGCACGCTGGGTGCGCGAGCACATGAAGGCCTCCGGCGTTCTGGTGTCCTCGACGGGGCCGCTCGGCAACATCATCAAGATCAGGCCGCCGCTGGTGTTCAGCGCCGCCGATGCCGCGATGTGCCTGCAGGCGCTGGACAGCGCGCTGCAACAGGTGCCCGCCGGACTGCGCAAGGCTGACTGATCCTGTCTGCGGCGCGTGCGCTGTCTCCATGCCCTGTGATTTCGGGGCGTCCTGAAGCCCGGCCCTTTCACGGGCGGAAGGCGCCAGCCTCACGGCGTTCGGGAGACTCCGGCCGGGAGCGGGTTTTTGGCAAGTTCCTCGGTGATTTCGGGTTCAAGCGGGACATTGAAGCTGCCCAGAATGAAGCCGAGCACCGTATAGAAGCCCACTGTCGCCATCAGGTCCAGGAGGCCGTCTGTTCCGGCCAGCTGGACGACCCCTTCCTGAAGGGCGGGCGGGAGGCGGTGGCGGGCGAAAAGCTCGTCGACGGCGGCGCAAAGGATCCGGTCGCCGGGCTCCATTGCGTCCAATGGACCCGCGATGGACGCAAGGCGCGCATCTGAGATGCCGCAGGCCCGGCCGCGGCTGACGTGATGCGCCCATTCATAGGAGGAGCCGGTCCTGACGCCCGTGCGCAGGATGACGATCTCACTGCGCTGCTTGCCGAGGGCTCCATTCAGGACGACATGCTTCCGCAGCGGCGCCCAGGCCGCAAGCAGCGCGGGATGATGGGCCATGACGCGGTAAACGTTGAGCCGCCCGGCGAAGGTGTCTCTCACCTCTTCCAGCGATGCCGGCCAGTCCTTGTCCTCGATCGGATGCAACTTCAAGATCTTCCTCCCGCTTCAGGCCGGCACAAACCGCATCGGCAGCCGCGAGAAGCCCCGTAGAACGTTGTTCATCGCGAGCGTGGGCTCGCCGGTCTCGATACGTGCAACTTTCTTCAGCATCGCCGCCAGGATCGATTTCATTTCGAGGCGTGCCAGCTGCATTCCGGCGCAGGCGTGAATGCCGTGTCCAAAGCCGACATGATCCGGCAGGGGCCGTTTCACATCGAAGACCTGCGGATTGGTCCAGCGCCTTTCGTCGCGATTGGCCGATGCATAGAGAATGAGAACGCGCGCGTCCTTCTGCAAAGGGATGCCGTCCAGTTCGGTGTCCCGTGACACGATGCGGGTGAAGCCCCGGATTGGCGATTCCAGCCGGACGGCCTCGTTGATGGCGTTTGAAATCAGGGACGGCGTTTCCCGCAGAAGAGCCCATTGTTCCGGGTTCTTGCCAAGCTGATACATCAGATGGCCGGTTGCGAAGATCGTCGTATCGAGACTCGGGCCGAGATAGTCGCGCATCAGCACCTGCACGCGGCTGCTTTCGATCAGCCCGTCCCGGGCGGCATCATACAGCTTTGCGACCCAGCTGCCCGGCCGGACCTTGTCCTGCGTGGCGCCTGCGTTCGTATATGCGCGCATCTCGTGGACAATCGGCAGCGCCTTTTGCGCGCGCTCGTTATCGCCCCCAAGCATGTCGAAAACCGCAGCGGCCCATTTCAACTGGTTTTCGCGGCCGAAGTCGGGCATCCCCACCAGCTCGGTGACGATCGACAGCGGGAGATATTGCGCAAGATCGAGCATGCCGTCGAACGTGTCCCGTGCGATCAGCCTGTCGATCAGGTCCCCGGCAGAGGACGCTATCCTATCCTTCACCTCCTGCAAGGCCTGCACCGTCAGGGGCGCGCCGACGATCTTGCGCAGCTTGTCATGCAAGGGCGGATCGGAAGCAAGCAGGTTGCCGGGTGCCATCTCATTTGCCCGGCGGTTGGCGGCAACGCCCTTGCCGGACTGAAACACCTCATGGTCAGCCAGGCATTTGCGGACATCGGCGTGCCGCCCGACCGCCCAGAGATCATTGCGGGGCAACCAGACCGCCGCGCCCAGATCGCGGATGCGCGCGTAATGCGGATAGGGATCGCGCAAGACATCCCCGTCATAGAGGTCCACGTCGTATTCGGGTCTAACGTCTTCAGCTCTCACGCGTTTTCTCCCGGTTTCGCTCAAGGTGCCCTCTTCAGCTAGAGCCTAAACCCGGTCAGGAACAACGGCCATTCCGGCTATGTCCAAGGAGTGGACACTCCGCGCGGCGCAATTGTCCACTGGGTGGACGCATCGCTGAATGAGGATGGGCGCAGTCCTGAAGAATTATATCAGGGCTTGATCAGGGCCGGACAGCGCCCTGCGCCGCCCGCAGGCCGGCAACCTCCTTCAAGCCGAACAGCCAAAGATGGACCCAATGACAAAGATCCATTTCATATCCGCAACTGGCATTGAAACCGTCATCGACGCCCGCGACGGGGACAGCGTCATGCATGCGGCGATCCTCAACGATGTGGAGGGAATCCTGGCCGAGTGCGGCGGTTCGATGATGTGCGCAACCTGTCACTGCTATGTCGATCCGGCCTGGCAGGACAAGGTCACGCCGCCATCGGAGCCGGAGGCCGGTATGCTGGCCTCCGCCGCAAGCGCGGTCAGGGCAACAAGCAGGCTCTCCTGCCAGATCACCGTGGGACCGGAGCTGGAGGGGCTCGTCATTCACCTGCCTGAGGCCCAGCTATGAGCGCCGGCCGGCGGGTGGTCATTGTTGGAGCGGGGCAGGGAGGCTTCCAGACCGCAGCCTGTCTGAGACAGGAGGGGTTCGCAGGATCGATCCTGATGATCGGAGACGAGCCCGGCCTGCCCTATCAGCGGCCGCCCCTTTCCAAAGCCTATCTCAAGGAGGGGGATGCGGCCCGGCTGGAATTGCGCCCCCGCGCCTTCTACGAGCGGCTTGGCATTGAACTCGGCATGCCGAATGCGGCGCTGGAGATCGACCGGCAAAACCAGACCCTGCACACGGCAGATGGCGCGCGTCATCCATATAACAGCCTTGTTCTGGCGACAGGCAGCGCCTGCTTCCGGCCGCCGGTCCCCGGCGCCGGACTGCCCGGCATCTGCGAACTGCGATCGCTGAAGGACGCGGACAGACTGCGCGAGGCGCTGAAGACGGCCAGACGCATCGTGGTGATCGGCGGCGGTTTCATCGGCCTCGAATTTGCGTCGGTGGCGCTGCAGGCCGGGCACGCGGTCACCCTGGTTGAAGCGCTGCCGCGGCTGATGGCGCGCGCGGTATCCGCCAGCCTGTCCAGCGCATTTGCACGCTTCCATCAGGCTTCCGGTCTGACGCTGAAGTTGTCGGAGAGCGTCAGGGAGATCACGGCCGGAGCGCAAGGCGGTTACTGCGTTGCGCTCGGCAGCGATCAGATCGAATGCGACCTGGTGCTGATGGCGACCGGGGTCCGCCCCAATGTTTCGCTGGCCGCATCGGCTGGACTGGTGATTGAAAACGGTGTCTGCGCCGGCGGGACGCTGCAAACCTCCGATCCGCAGATTTTTGCGCTTGGCGACTGCGCTTCGTTTCCAGATCCCTTCACCGGGCGGCGTGTCCGGCTGGAGTCCGTTCAGGCGGCGGTGGATCATGCGCGGCTGGTCGCGAAAAACATCGCGAAGCAGGAGGCGTCGGTCTATGGCGCGCTGCCCTGGTTCTGGAGCGACCAGGGCGGATGGAAACTGCAAATTGCAGGCCTTTCGCTGCCCGGTGACGATGAGGTTCTGATCGAACGGGACGGCCGGCCGCTCTCTGTTTTCCGCTTCAGGTCCGGCAGGTTCGTGGCGCTTGAGACCGTGAACGGGCCTTCGGAGCACATGGCCGCACGGAAGATCCTGCAGGCGCCGGTCTCCCTGTCGCGCAAGGACCTGGAAGAGCGGGACTTTGACCTGAAGGGGCTCGCCCAGACCCTCGCGAAGGAGGGCTGAGCGGATGGCCCGCAACGTCCTGAGCGCGCATTTGTCCATACTGCGAACGCAGCTGCTCTTCGGCTGGCCCCAGGGTGAGGCCGCGCATACCAAGGGTTTATCCAATCGCTTTGACAGTTGCCGAGGTTTGAAATGACACAATATCCTCACATGGTCCCGGTGGTCATCATCGGCGCTGGCCCGACCGGTTTGACGCTCGCCAATCTTCTTGCGGCATATGGTGTCGATTTCATCATCGTGGACAGGGAGCCCGGCCCCCTCGACCTGCCGCGCGCCATCGTTCTCGATGACGAGGGCGCGAGAACGATGCAGGTTTTCGGCCTTGACGACAGCTACCTCCAGTCGACTGTCGCAGCCGCCGGCTCGCGCTACTTCACCGACAAGGGGGAGTGTTTTGCGGAAACGGGGCCGGGTCCGATGACATACGGCTTCGCCAAACGGCAATATATCTTCCAGCCCGAGCTGGAGGCAGTGCTGCGCGAAAGGCTGGAGCAGCAGCGGCCGGGTGCCCTGTTCTATTCCTCGGACGTGGTGGACATCGCCTGCGGGGACGGGGAGGCGGCCGTTACGGTCAAGGCGCCCGACGGCAGCCTGCATACGATTTCCGCCAGCTGGGTCGCGGCCTGTGACGGCGGCCGCAGCCCGATGCGGGAAAGGCTGGGCATTGCCATGTCCGGCAACACCTACAAGCAGGACTGGATCGTTCTCGACATGACGGATGATCCCGACCGCTCCCTCTTGTCCAAATTCTTCTGCAGCAACGTGCGCCCGGCCGTCAGCGTGCCCGCACCCAACGGAGGGCGCCGCTACGAGTTCATGCTTCTTCCGGGCGAAACGCGCGAGGAGGTCCTGGAAACCGGCTTCCTGACTGACCTGCTGAAGCCCTTCCGCAGCTATGACGAGGCGCATGTCCTGCGCAAGACCGTCTATACATTCCACGCGCGCATTGCGGACAGGTTCCGCGACAAGCGGATCCTGCTGATGGGAGACGCTGCCCATCTGACCCCGCCCTTTGCGGGGCAGGGCATGAATGCGGGCCTGCGCGATGCTCACAACGTTGCGTGGAAGCTGGCCGCCAGCCTTCTTGGCGGCGCCAGCCCGTCGATCCTCGACACCTACGATTCAGAACGCCGCAAACCGGCCTGGGACATGATCCTGCTCGCGGTTTCCATGGGCAATTTCGTCATGCCGCTGGGGGAAGAGGATATCCGCTTCCGGGATCACCTCCTGAAGGCGCTGGGGCCATTTCCGGCGGTCAAGGATTACCTCATGACGATGCGGTTCAAGCCGAAGCCGCGGCATGAGGCAGGGCTTTATCTCGACCTTGGCGCGCAGATGCTCGAAGCCTCTCTGGTGGGGGAAATGATCCCGCAGCCCACCGTTCACCGTGACGGGCGGTCCGTCAGGCTCGACAGGCTCCTGGGCGCCGGTTTTGCGCTTCTGGCCCAAAGCGATGCGGGCGCCGGAGCCTTGCAGCAGCTGGAGCGGACAGAACTGCTCGGCCTGCCCCTGTCGAAGGTTATCCTTTCTTCGGGGTTCCTGAACGCTTCGGCCGGGGCGTGGCAGGCCGGGGCGTGGCAGACCGGGCCGGAGGCCACCGCCATTGCCCGGCCGCTCCTCACCCATCGCGATCAGGTCATGCTGATCCGGCCCGACCGCTATTGTGCCGCCGTCTTCCCGCCCGCGGAGCTGCAGGCGGGACTGGAGCGCTATCTCTCGCTCATGGCCGCTGCGGACGAGGACAGTTCCCCCGCAATGGCCCGCGCGCAGCTCAGCAGTTCCTCGCGGCAGGTTTCCACCGCCTGATCGAAACTCATGGCTGAGGCGATCCAGATCAGCGTGAGACAGGCAATCGGCCGCCCGTCCTTCAGGACCGGCGCGGAGATGCTCATCGTCTTGTCGTTGAAGCCCTTGGTCCGGTAGCCGAGTCCCAGACGGCGGCACTGCTCGATGATGTGGTCGAGCGGTCCGTCCTGCAGGTAGTAGGGCTTGGAAATGCCGGTCTCGGCTTCGAGCCCGGACAGGATGTGCAGGCGCTCTTCGTCCGGGCAAAAGGCGATATGGGCGCGTCCTCCGGACGTGTCCAGCACGGGAAGACACCGCCCCACCATGCCGTGATCCACCGAGAACGGGCTCAGGAAATGGGTGGACTCCCGGATCTCCATCTTGAAGTCGCGGAACACGACGAGATCGAGCGGCCAAAGCACGCGCCGCGCCGTCTTCATCATCTGCGGAACGGCAATCTGCGACACCCAGTAGTCGTCACGGAAACCGGAGCTCAGCGTGCGGGTTGTCAGGGTCGGGCGCCATGTGTCGTCAGAAGAGCCCCGGACGACGTAGCCGAGCGATTCCAGGGTTTCGAGCAGCCGGTAAGCTGTCGGCCGCGGGATACCGGCCGCCTTGGCGACGTCTGCCGCCTTCATGCCATTGCGATGATTGACGGCCTGGAGAACAGCCAGGCCCCGCTCCAGCGAACGGACGCTGCTAAAGGTTGAAATGGCCTGCCCCTCCTCGTCCGTCCACGCAGTGGACACTCCCGGCAGAGAAATTGCACCTGATTTGACCCATGTCAATGCTGCGGGTGGCGAAGCGCGAGGAGGCGCCGCCACGGAGGAGCAGATGATCCGATTGCGCAATTTTTCGGAGACCCTATCGCGGATGCTGGCGCTGGTGGGTTTCTTCGGCCTCTTCATTCTGGCCAGCATGACGTCCCTGGACATCCTGATGCGCTGGGTCCTGTCGATGCCGCTGCAGGGGGTCAATGACGTCAGCGCCGTCGTCATGGCCGTCGTCATCTCCTCCTGTGTCCCGGCCAATCTGGCATTCAAGCAGAATATCCGCGTGGAAATGCTCGGGGCGGCGGCCGGCCCTTTCGTCGAACGGATCCTCGAGGCCTTTGCCAGCGTTCTCACGCTCGTCTTCATCGGGCTGATCGCCTGGCAGTTCATTCCCTACACCTGGGGCCTGAAGGAGGCGGGCAATACCACGTGGGTGCTGTACTGGCCGCTCTGGCCCTGGTGGCTCGCCGCGACGGGCATGCTGAGCTTTGCAGCGCTCGTTCAGGCCGTCGTCACCGTTGACGACCTGCTTTCCGTCTTCAAGGCCCGGCCACGGTCCGCCAGCCAGTGAGCGTGGAACGGACATGCCGGACTTTCAAAAGAACACCCACGCGACTTGTGACGGAGCACCCATATGGATCCGCTAATTCTTGCCCTGGCCGGGTTCTGCATCATGCTTGCCCTGATAGCGCTCAGGGTGCCGATCGGCGTCTCCATGGCCCTTTGCGGTGTCGCCGGATTTGCCCAGATTGCCGGCTGGGGCGCGGCCGTCTCCCTCATTGCCAGCGAGCCGGCATCGGCCATGTCCAATCTGGATCTCTCGGTCATTCCCCTGTTCATGCTGATGGGCAGCCTGGCGGTGGCGGGCGGGCTTGCAACCGACATCTACGATGTGGCGGAAGCCCTGATCGGTCACAGGCGGGGCGGGCTGGCGACGACGACCATCGTGGCCAGCGCAGGTTTCGGCTCGGTCTGCGGCTCGGCGGTCGCCACCACGGCAACCTTCGGGCGGGTCGCGATGCCTGAAATGCTTGCGCGCGGATACAAGCCGGGGCTTGCGGCCGGTGCGGTCGCTGCGGGGGGGACCCTCGGGATCATCGTGCCGCCTTCGGGCATCGCGATCCTCTATTCCGTTCTCAGCGAGCAGTCGATCCTGCAGCTCTTTGCCGCCTGCGTCATCCCCGCGATGCTTGCGGTCCTCTCCTATCTCATCGCGATCCAGATCTCCGTGAGGCGCGATCCGGACGCCGCACCTCCCGGCGAGATGCTGCCGCTGTCTGCAAGACTGCGCGCGGCAAGGAAGGCCTGGAGCGTGATCGTGCTCGCAACCGCCGTGCTGGGCGGCATCTATTCGGGCATCTTCACAGTGAACGAGGCCGCTTCGGTCGGCGTCTTCATCGCCTTTCTCTTCCTCGTGATGCGCGGCAAACTTACGCGCAAGACATTTGTGCGCATTTTGGCCGATGCCAGCTCTGCTTCGGCGATGATCTACATCATGGTGTTCGGCGCGAACATCTTCTCCTATTTCATCTCGATCACGGGCGCTGCCGCTTTCATCATCAACGCCATCGCCGTGCTGCCCTTGCCCCCGGTCGTGATCATCTTCGGCCTGGTCGGTGTCTACATCTTCCTGGGGGCATTCTTCGACGAGGTCGCCGCGCTGGTGATCACCCTGCCGTTCGTGATCCCGCTGATGCAGCATCTCGGATACGACCTGATCTGGTGGGGCGTGATCAACATCATCCTGATCGGCCTCGGCATGCTGACGCCGCCGATCGGCATCAACGTGATGCTCCTGAACACGATGTACCGGGAGATCCCGATGGGCGTGATCATACGGGGTGTCGTGCCCTTCATCTGCGCCGGCATCTTCATGCTCGTCATTCTCATCGCCTTTCCCCAGCTCAGCCTCTGGCTTCCGTCCGTCCTGCAATAGGGGACCGGCTGTCCGCAGCGCGGACAGTTGCAACAGCTTGCGGGCCTGGGGGTGCAGGCGCTCCTAAAATCGAAACTCAAGGCAAACAAACACAGAGGGAGGAATCATGAAACTCAATGCCATTCTCGCCGCCGGATGCGCGGCAATCCTGAACCTTGCCCCGGCGCAGGCGGAGACGCTCCGGTTTTCCAGCTTCGAGCCGCCCAACGCCTTCATCACCGCGGAAGTGCTGACGCCCTGGGCAAAGGACGTCAGCGAGGCGTCCGGCGGTGAAGTGATCATTCAGATGTTTCCCGGCGGAACGATGGGCCGTGATCCGGCTCAGCAGATCCAGATGGTCGAGCAGGGCGTTGCCGATATTGCCTGGGTCATCCCCGGCTACACCCCCGGCCGTTTCGCCGAGGGCACCGTGGGCGAGCTGCCCTTCCTCGTCAGAAGCTCCAGGGCCGGTTCCGCCGCCATGTGGAAGATGTATGAGGAGGGGCTGTTCAAGGGCGATTACGACAAGTTCAAGATGCTCTGCATCTGCTCTTCGCCGGCAAACTTCATCGGCGCGACACGGCCGGTCCGGGAGCCGGGCGGCATGAAGGGCCTGAAAATGCGGGCGCCCGGACCGACCATGCTGTCGGCCATCAGTGCCCTTGGCGCTGTGCCCGTGGGCGGGATTACGGCGCCCGCGCTTGCCGAGTCGTTGAGCCGCGACCTGATCCAGGGCACGTTCCTGCAATGGGGCGTGGTCGAAAGCTTCCGGCTTGGCGAGGTGCTGCCCTTCTACAACGAGGTGCCGCTGGGGGCCACGCCGATGCTGGTCATCATGAACAAGCAGAAATACGAAAGCCTGCCGCCAAAGGCCAAAGCTGCGATCGACCAGTTTGCAGGCGAGGCCTTTTCGGAAAGGTTCGGCACGTCCTTTGACGCCTACATGACCGAGGCGAGGGCCCGCATCGCCGCAAAGAACAAGCCCGAGATCTTTACGCCGGACGAGGCGCAGGCAGCCGTCTGGCAGCAGACGGTCGAGATTGCAACCACCGACTGGCTCGCCAGGACCCCGGACGGACAGAAGATCTATGACGCCTTCACCGCCGCCCTGAAGGCCGCAGGCACCAACTGAACCGCAACCGGGCCGGCCGGCGCCCTGCCGGACGGCCCCATCCCGGAAGGCAATCGGCATGACGCTCATAGGGTTGGGCTATATCGGTATCGGCTCGCGCCAGACCGAAGCCTGGGATCACTTTTCGACACAGCTTCTGGGCATGCAGAAGATCGACGCGGCAGCCTCGGTCCGGGCCTATCGCATGGACGACCGCAAGCAGCGGCTCATCGTTTCGGGCGAAGCGCCGGAGGGGCTGGATTTCCTTGGCTGGGAAACAGCTACGCTTGAAGACCTGGATGCGCTCGCCGGCCGTCTCGACAATGCAGGCATTGCGGTCAAGCGCGAACCTGCCGCCCTGGCCGCTCAGCGCCACGTGCGCGCGCTGATCTCGTTTCACGATCCGGAAGGCAACAGGATCGAAGTCTTCTGCGGCCCGGAGATTGCCACCGATCCGTTCCGGCCCGGCCGGCCCATCTCCGGATTCAAGACCGGCGCCCTCGGCATGGGGCATGCGGTGCTGCATGCGCAGAATACCGATATTCTGCTGCCCTTCTATCGCGACCTGCTGGGGTTCAGCGTCACCGACTACGGCGTCACGCCCTACAAGCTCTATTTCTTCCATGTGAACGGGCGCCATCACAGCTTTGCCATGGTGGGCTCCGGACGCCAGGGCCTGCATCATTTCATGGTCGAGCTGCTTTCGCTCGACGATGTGGGGCAGGGCTATGATCTGGCGCAGGCGGAGCAGGACCGCCTGGCCTATACTCTCGGGCGCCATTCCAACGACCACATGCTGAGCTTCTATGCTCACTCGCCCTCCGGCTTCTTCGTGGAATACGGCTGGGGCGCCACGGTCATCGAACCGGAAAGCTGGACACCGCACGAGACCTTCGACGGGCCGAGTTTCTGGGGCCATGAGCGCCTGTACATGCCCGAAGGATCCGCAGACCGCACACGCCTGCGCGAGATGCGCCTGGCCGCGGCGGAAAAAGGCCTGCGCGCGCCCAATCCCGGCAGCAGCTGCGCCTGGCTGGACAGCATCATCCGCCAGGAATGATGCCAGCGCCCGGCCGGCCTCCTCAAGTACTGGCCAAACCCCCGCGGCGGCTGAGCCGGTACGGGGCTGAATGCGCCCGCATCGCAAGACCGGGCATGAGCCGTTTCGTCACCCATACCCTACCGACTGGAGAGAATGACACATGCGAGTTTGTTCCTATGAGACCGCTGGCGGGCAGCCGTCATACGGCTTGATCAAGGACGGCCGGATCTTTGACGCTGGCGCCCCCTTCCGGGCACGCTATCCCGATCTGCGGGCCGTTCTGGAGGCTGGTGCGCTTCAGTCCCTTGAAACAGCGGCCGGGGCGTCTTCACCGCTCGATCCGGCCAGCGTGACCTTGCTGCCGCCGGTGCCGCGGCCGGACAAGATCCTCTGCATCGGCCTGAATTACATGACCCATATTCAGGAAACGGGCCGCGAGCGCCCGGCCAAGCCTTCGATCTTCACGCGCTATCCGTCCTCGCTCGTCGGGCACGGGGTGCCGCTGATCCGCCCCAGGGTTTCCGACTGGTTCGACTTCGAGGGCGAGCTTGCCGTGGTGATCGGCAAAGCGGGGCGGGCGATCAGCGCCGCAGATGCGGCCGGTCACATCGCCGGATACACCTGCTTCAACGACGGGTCGATCCGCGACTTCCAGCGTCATACGACCCAGTTCTGGGCCGGGAAGAACTTCGACCGCAGCGGCTCCATGGGGCCTTGGCTTGTGACCGCTGACGAGCTTGCCGACCCTGAAGCGCAGCATATGACGACACGCCTCAATGGCGAGGTTGTCCAGTCGACGCCCATCTCCGATCTGGCTTTCAGCATCCCGGCGCTGATCGAATATCTGTCCACCGTCACGGAACTTCTGCCGGGAGACGTGATCGCGACGGGAACGCCGAGCGGAGTTGGCCTGTTCCGGGAGCCGAAGCTCTTCATGAAGCCCGGCGACCGGATCGAAGTCGAGATCACCGGCATCGGCACGCTGGCCAACATGATCCAGGCGGAAGGCTGAGAAGCGGGAGGCCCGCTGGTGCTTGCCGTCCGGCAGGCACCAGCGCCGGGCTGCGCTGCCGGCATGGTGGGGGACGGCTGTCCAGGGGAGGGCCGTCCGGGTGCCCGTCACCCGCCGGTGCTGATCCGCACGGTGGTGGGCACCTTGTGCTCGTGGACTTCCAGAACGCAATCGAAGGCGGTGTTCTGGCGCAAGGCGGCGCTGAGCGCGGGCAGGTTCAGGCCCTTCTGCGTGAGCGCGCGCACCGCAGGGGCGGGCATCAGGCGCGTGGCCAGCAGGGCGAGGCGGCCGGGGATGCGGATGTGCCGGTCCGGCCCGGCTTGCGTATGCTTGGTGATGTGAACGGGGTTCATGGTCTTCATCCTTCCGGTGAGAGGTGAGGGGAGCGGGGTGTTTCAGGGGCCCTGCCGTATTGGGCCAGCACCAGCCGGATGATGCCGTGCATGGCCTCCAGATCCGGCAGGCTGCCGAGGGCGGCTTCCGACACGAGGCCCTGATAGAAGGCGAGGACGAAACCGGCGAGCGTTGCGGTTTCTTGCGGCGAAAGATCCGGCCTTGTGCGGGCAAGCTGCGCGCGCAGCGCATCGCGGATCCGGCTGCGCCCCTCCTGAAACATCTTCAGCAGATCCGGCCGCACGGCCACTTCGGCATGGATCATCGGTGTCGCCCGGGCGCGGCCATCACTGGCGGCAGCCTTCAGATCGGCAAGGAACTGGCCGATGACGTCATCAAGGCTCAACACCGCAGCGGCGGCCGTGATCGCATCCGCGCTTTCCGCCGTGCTGGCGGTGATGCCGTCGGCGATCAGCTCATCCTTGGTCTTGTAGTAATTGTAGACCGCCCCGGCGCTGAGGCCCGCTTCGGCAAAAATCTCGCGCATGGTGGTGGCCTGAATGCCCTTGCGCGCAAAACACCGCGCCGCCGCCGCACGGATCTGCTGGCGGCGCTCCTCAAGTTTTTCCGGGCTGATGCGGGGCATGGCTCACTCATATAAAACGGACAAACGTTTTATATTATTGGACAGAGCCGACTGCAAGCGGCTTTCCGCCTTGCCAGTGAAGGCCGTTGCGGGCCGGTTATGGGAAAGGCCGTGGGTGGTCCCTTGCGTTGAAGCCCCGGGCCGGATCCGCCAGCGGCGCTCCAGATGGCAGGGTGAGCCCGCCCGGACGCCGCAGGGATTTGCTCAATCCCCGGCACGGCAAGTCATCGGGTAACGGGCTTGAGCATTTTCAAGGCGTGATGCGTCAGCATCGAAAGCCTTGGTGTTACGGCTTCTGGCTCTTCAGATAGGCCACCAGCTTTTCGCCCGCGATTTCGATGTGCTTGCGGGTGAGCTGGCCTGCGGTTGCGGCGTCACGCGCCTTGCAGGCGTCCAGAATGGCCTGATGCTCGTCAATCGCGTGGCGCATGCCTTGCACGAAATACAGAACGAGACGGACGTAGCGCTCAACCAGATCATTGGTCTTGTCGATGACCGACAGAAAATAGGGTTTGTCGGAGTCCTTGTAGAGCGCGCGGTGAAAGGCGCGGTTCAGGTCGCCCCAGCGCAAGGGGTCGGTTTCGGCGGCAAAGGCATCGCAATGGCGCTGTGCTTCGGCGAGGGTTTCCTCGCTCATCAGGGGCACCGCCAGTTCGATGACGATGGGTTCGATCAGGGCGCGGAACTGGAAGATCTCGGTGATCTGTTCGACAGACAGCGACGCGACCACGGCGCCCTTGTGCCTTTCCGACACAACCAGACCCTGAGCTTCCAGCCGCTGCATGGCTTCGCGCACGGGAATGCGTGACACCCGGAACATCTGCGCAATCGTGTCCTGGCGCAGCGCCTCGCCCTCTCCGACCTCGCCCCGGATGATCGCATCACGCAGGGCGTCATAAATCACATCGGCAGACGAGGCCTGCTTGCTGAGGTCTGACGCCCGTAATTTCAAGCCGCTGGTCACGACCGAATCCTCTCAACCCATGAATTGACGTCACTGATAGCCCTAATCCGAAGCCAGGAAAACAGCCATCGCCCCGAAGTGCAGATGGGATATTGTAGATTGGATCCAATTGTGCAAATCTGACTGCGTTCCGGCTTTGGAGAGGGCCGGTGGAATGACTGGAGCCAATAATTCAGAAGGGGATCATCATGAAACTGCCCGTCATGACCGGCGTTGCGGCACTTGCGGCATGCCTGTTCGTCACACCGGTGCTTGCTGACAAGCTCGACGATATCATCGCCTCCGGCGTGCTGCGCTGCGCGGTCACGCTCGACTTCCCGCCCATGGGATTGCGCGATGCGGACAACAAGCCTGCAGGCTTTGATGTGGACACCTGCGCTGATCTTGCCGCGGCCCTTGGCGTCAAATACGAGATTGTCGAGACGCCGTTTCCCGACCGCATTCCTGCCCTCGTCTCGGGTCGTGCCGATGTTGGCGTCGCCTCGACCTCCGACACGCTTGAGCGCGCCAAGACCATCGGCTTCTCGATCCCCTATTTTGCCTTCAACAACGTCGTGCTGACCCGCGCCGATACAGGGATCGAAAGCTACCAGGACCTTGCCGGCAAGAACCTCGGCTCGGTCGCGGGTGTCTTTGAGGCCATCGCGCTTGAGGAAGATTTCAACACATGGAAGGCGGGCGGCTCCTTCCGCACGTTCCAGAGCCAGGCCGATGTGTTTCTGGCGCTCAACCAGGGCCAGATCGACGCAACGGTCGTGACCGGCACCGTTGCTGCGGCCACCATTGCATCCGGCAATTTCAACGGGTTCAAGATCGCGGGCGAAGCGCCTTATCTGGTTGATTATGTGTCGCTGATCGCGCCGCGCCAGGAGTTTGGCCTGCTGAACTACCTCAACCTCTTCGTGCACCAGCAGTACCGCACGGGCCGGTATCAGGAACTGTTCGAAAAGTGGGTTGGCGCCGGGGCCGAGCCGCCTGCGCTTGCGCTGGGTAGCATCTACTACTGACCGTCCGGTTTGCGGGGGCGAGGCTCGTCTTCGGGTCCCCGCAGTTCGCCAGCAGCGGCAGGCGCAATCCGCCTGCCGCGGTTCGAAAACCGGGACATGCGCAATGTTCAACGTCAATTACACCTTTCACTGGAACCAGGCCTTCCGGGCTCTGCCGCAGATGCTGGACGGGGCGCTGGTCACGCTGCAGATCGCCGTTCTGTCGATGATCATCGGGACTGTGGCGGGGGTGCTGCTTGCGCTTGCCAAGGAGGCCCGCACGGCGCCGCTGCGCTGGTTCGCGGTCTGCTGGATCGAGGCTGCACGCAACACGCCGGCGCTGTTTCAGGTCTACATGATCTATTTCGGCATTCCGGCCGTTCTGCAGCTGGCGGGCCGCCAGTTCGGGATCGATTTCCGCGCCATGGGGATCAATGTGTTCTATCTCGACTCCTATTGGGCGGTCCTGACAGGCATTGCCTTCAACAATGCGGGCTATCTGGCCGAAACCTTCCGCGGCGGGCTGAGGGCGGTGCCGGGCACGCAGATGCGGGCGGCCCGGTCCCTGGGCTTCAACGCGGCCGGGGCCTTCCGGCTGATCGTGCTGCCGCAGATGTTCCGTGCCGTGTTCCATCCGATGACCAACCAGATGGTCTGGGCAATCCTGATGACGTCTGTCGGCATCTTTGTCGGGCTCAACACCGATCTCACCGGCGTGACGCAGCAGCTCAATGCCCGCACCTTCAGGACGTTCGAGTTCTTCGCCCTGGCTGCGGTTCTCTACTACGTCCTCGCCAAGATCGTGACCGGCGGCGCGAGGCTGATCGCCTGGCGGCTGTTCAGATACTAGGGGGAACGGAACATGTTCGGAACCTCTGTCACCTGGGGCGATGTCTCCTTCATGGCGAGCGGTGCGGGCCTGACGCTGGCGATCACCTTCTGGGCGATGCTCGGGGGCACGCTGGCGGGACTGGTCTTCGGGCTCATCCGCACGCAATCGCCCTGGTACGTCAACTATCCCCTGGGCGCGCTGCTTGATGTCCTGCGCTCGGTGCCGCTGCTCATCCAGTTCATCCTGTTCAACTCCTTTCAGTCGATCCTGGGCTGGGGAATGAACCCTTTCGTGACCGGATGCCTGGTGCTGGCGGCCTACACCGCGGCCTTCTGTACGGAGATCGTGCGCGGCGGCATCGAGGCCGTGCCGGTCACGGTCCGCAAGGCGGCGCGGTCGCTTGGCATGACCTACTGGCAGGACATGCGCCACATCGTGCTGCCGCTCGGCACGCGGGTGATGCTGCCCTCCTGGATCGGGCTGTCACTGGGCGTCATGAAGGATACCGCGCTCGTCTATGCGATCGGGGTCATCGAGCTCCTGCGCTCATCGCAGATCATCATCACCCGCAAGCCTCATGAGGCACTGGCCGTTCTGGCCATTGCGGGTCTCATCTACTTCCTTGTGAGCCTGCCCGTTTCACGCCTGGGCGCTCGCCTTGAAAAGAAGTGGCGCGAACATGATTGAGATCGAAAACGTCAGGAAATCCTTCGGCGACCTTGAAGTGCTCAAGGGCATTTCAATGACGGTGGACCGGGGCGAGGTGGTGTCGGTGATCGGCGGTTCCGGCTCCGGCAAGTCCACCATGCTCATGTGTATCAACGGGCTGGAGACGATTGCATCCGGCCGGATTCTCGTCGATGGCGTGGAGGTTCACAGCAAGGACACCGACCTCAACAGGCTCCGGCGCAACATTGGCATCGTCTTCCAGCAGTGGAATGCCTTTCCGCATCTGACCGTGCTGGAAAATACGACGATTGCCCTGCGCAAGGTGCTGGGAAAGCCCCGCAAGGAAGCCGAGGCGATTGCCGTCAGGCAGCTTGAGCATGTGGGCCTCGGCGGCAAGCTCGATGTCTATCCGTCCCGGCTTTCCGGCGGCCAGCAGCAGCGCATGGCGATTGCCCGGGCACTGGCGATGGAGCCCAGATACATGCTGTTCGATGAGGTGACCTCGGCGCTTGATCCCCAGCTGGTGGGAGAGGTGCTCGACACCATGCGCCTGCTGGCCGCCGAGGGCATGACCATGATCGTGGTCACTCACGAAATGTCGTTTGCGCGCGAAGTATCCAATCGCGTCGCCTTCTTCAAGGATGGGCTGATCCACGAAATGGGCAGCCCGAAACAGATCTTTGAATCGCCGGAACGCCCGGAAACTGCGGCGTTCCTCAAATCCGTGCTCTAATCTGACCAAGCAGGAGAAAACCAATGTGGCAGGGCATCATTCCGGCCGTTACAACCAAGTTCACCGAAGATGACAAGCTCGATTTCAAGGAAATGGAGCGCTGCTTCGCCATTCAGATGGACGCCGGATGCGATGGGCTCATTGCCTGCGGCTCGCTGGGCGAAGGCCCCTTCCTGTCGCATGATGAGCGCATCGATGTGCTGAAGGCCGTCCAGCAGTCGGTCAAGGGCAAGCCGGCGCTCCTGACCATTGCCGAGGCGGCGACCCGCGATGCCTGCCGTCTGGCCGAGCGCGCGGCCCGTGAGGGTGCGTCGGGTCTGATGGTCGTGCCTTCGACGATCTATCACACCAACCGCGATGAAACGGTGTCCAACCTCAAGGCCATTGCGGAAGCCGCAGGGCTGCCGGTGATGGTCTATTCCAACCGCGTCGCCTACCGTGTCGATGTCACCAACGACATGCTGCTGGAACTTGCCGAAACCGGCAAGGGCTTCGTTGCGGTCAAGGAAAGCTCGGACGACATCCGCCGCACCACCGATGCCGTCAGGCTGCTGGCGGGCAAGATGGATGTCTTCACCGGCGTCGACAATCTGGGCTACGAGGCCCTTTGCGTCGGGGCGGCGGGCTGGGTTGCCGGTCTCGTTGTGGCCTTCCCCGCAGAGACGGTGGCGATCTACCGGCTGGTGAAGGCCGGGCGGCACGAAGAGGCCCTGCAGATCTACCAGTGGTTCCGGCCGCTGCTGGATCTCGATGTCTCCACCTATCTGGTCCAGAACATCAAGCTGGCCGAGGCTCTCGCCATCGGATCGAACGAACGGGTCCGGCTGCCGCGCAAGCCCCTGTCCGGTGCCTGGCGGGCCGAGGCCGAGCAGATCATCAGAACGGCCATTGCGACACGTCCGGCCCTGCCGGATCTGTCCCGGTGTGCAGCCTGATGGCTGTTTCAGGACGGGGAGCCTTCCCCGTCCTTTTCCGCTCGTCGAGGAGTTACATGGTGCGCCATTCCCAATACGACGTCTGCATCGCCGGTGCCGGTATCATCGGCCTGTCCATTGCCTTCCGCCTGGCCGAGGCGGGCAAGAGGGTGCTGATCCTCGACCGCAAGGGGATGGCGGCGGAGGCCAGTGCCGGCAATGCCGGCGCACTGGCCTTTGCCGATATCGAGCCGCTGGCCTCGCCGGGCATCATTCTCAAAGCGCCGAAATGGCTGTTCGACCCGCTGGGGCCGTTGTCGCTGCCCTTGGGCTATCTGCCGAGGATCCTGCCCTGGCTCATCCGCTTCTTCCGGGCCTCGATGCCGGACAGGGTTGCCGGAAGCACAAGGGCACAGACGGCTCTCATGGACCTTGCCAGGGTTGAGACCGAAAGCCTCTTCGAGGCTGCGGGCGTGGCGGGCCTGTTGCGGCGTGATGGCGCCCTGTTTCTCTATGAGGGCGAACGGGCCTGGAAAGCCTCCCTTGCCATGTGGAAAACGCGCGGGGCGCACGGCATAGAATTCGAGCATGTGACGGGCAGCCGGCTGGCAGCCCTGCAGCCCGGCCTTGGCCCCACGGTCACGCATGCAACCTTCGTCCCGCAGTGGCTCACGGTGTCCGATCCTTTGGATGTGACCACATGTATCGGAAAAGCGGCAATTGACCGTGGCGCCATCTTCCAGACTGCGGAGGTGACGGATATCGAGCAGGATGACCTTGGCGTTGTCCTGATGTTGTCGGACGGGACTGCTGTGCGGTCCGATGAGGCCGTCATTGCCTCCGGGGCCTGGTCGCACCGGCTGGCGGCCACCCTTGGCGACAGCATTCCGCTCGAAACCGAGCGCGGCTACAATACGACGCTTCCCGCGGGTGCGTTTGATCTCCGGCGCCAGCTTGTCATTCCGGAGGAGGGCTTCGTCCTCACCCGGCTGGACACCGGGGTGCGGATCGGCGGAGCCGTGGAACTGGGCGGGCTTGAACGCGCTCCGGATTTCCGGCGTTCCGAAATCATGGTCGAAAAGGCAAGGCGCATCGTGCCGGGCCTCAAGACGGATAATGGCAGGCAATGGATGGGTTTCCGCCCCTCTTTGCCGGACAGCCTGCCGGTGATCGGCCGCTCCTCGCGCGCTCACCGTGTCATCTACGCTTTTGGCCACGGCCACCTGGGCCTGACCCAGTCCGCGGCAACCGCACGGCTGGTGCGTGACCTTGTTCTGGGTGCCGCCCCAGCCATCGACCTTTCCCCTTATCGTCCCCAGAGGTTCTCCTGACATGGCACGCCATTCGTTCTTTTGCATTGACGGTCACACCTGCGGCAATCCGGTCCGGCTCGTTGCGGGGGGCGGGCCGCGTCTGGAGGGGGCGGCGATGATCGAGAAACGCGCCCATTTCCTCGCCGAATACGACTGGATCCGCCGCGGACTGATGTTCGAGCCGCGCGGCCATGACATGATGTCCGGTTCGATTCTCTATCCGCCAACGCGCGCAGATTGTGATACCGCGATCCTTTTCATCGAAACCTCCGGCTGCCTGCCCATGTGCGGGCACGGCACGATCGGCACGGTCACCTTCATGATCGAGCATGGTCTGGTGACGCCGAAAACACCCGGTGTGGTGCGGCTGGACACGCCGGCGGGGCTGGTGGTTGCCGAATACAGGCAGGAAGGCCAGTATGTCGAGGAAGTGCGGCTGACCAATGTTCCGGCCTTCCTTCATTCCGAGGGGCTGACGGCGCCTGTGGAAGGGCTCGGCGAGGTGACGGTGGATGTTGCCTATGGCGGCAACTTCTACGCCATTGTCGATCCGCAGGAGGCGTTCCGCGATATCGCTGATGTGACCGCCTCCGATCTGCTGCGCTGGAGCCCGCTGCTGCGGGCGGCGCTCAACAGCAAATACAGCTTCGTCCATCCCGAAAACCCCGCCATCAAGGGGCTGTCGCATGTTCTGTGGACCGGCAAGCCGCAGCATCCCGAGGCCACGGCGCGCAATGCCGTGTTCTATGGGGACAAGGCGATCGACCGTTCCCCCTGCGGCACGGGCACATCTGCGCGCATGGCCCAGTGGCACGCCAAGGGCTTGCTCGGCAAGGGCGGCAGCTTCGTGCATGAATCGATCATCGGCTCCCTGTTCAAGGGCCGCGTCGAGGACGTGACGGAGGTTGCCGGCAGGCCGGCCATCATTCCGTCGATTGCCGGATGGGCCAGGGTCACCGGTCTCAATACTATCTTCATCGACAGCCGGGACCCGTTCGCGGGCGGCTTTACGGTCGCATGACGTCAGGCATGGCGCAGATGGCAAGTGTGGCGGAAAGCGTCTCACCGGGGGCGAGGGTGGTCATGCCAAGGCCGGGCTGTCCATCTGCGCCCAGCTCCGGCCGGTTCAGAATGTCCGGCGCGTGGCTGACCGGCTCGATGCAGAAGACATCCCGGCCCTGCGGCACGAAAACATGCAGGTGCCGGAAGGCGCCGCCGCCTGTCAGGCGGATGCGGGTGCGGCTGGCGGGTTGCAGGATCTCTGTTTCCACCGGGGCCCAGCCGGCGAAGAACTGGTCCAGCCCCTCGAAGGCAGACAGAAGGGCGGGCTGGCCCGCGCCCATGCCGGCCAGCGGCTGCAGCGGGGGAAGCGGCAGGCCCCTGTCACCGGCTGCAAATGTGCCGGCGGCCGTGAAGCAGACGGCCGTGTCCGGCTTGCGCGGGAAATAGGGGTGCAACCCGAAACCGAAGGGCAGGGGGTCTTCCGCCTCGCTGGTGAGGGAGAGGCTGAGGGCGATGCCGTCGGCCGAAAGCCTTGCCGCCAGTTCTGCCCGGTAGCGCCAGGGATGCTGCGGCGAAGCCTCCCTGTGCTGCAGCGTGATGCTCGCCGCATCGCGGCTCATCACCTGCCAGGCCCGGTTGCGGGCAAAGCCATGAATGGCCACCCGCGCTTCCGGCCGGTTCATGGGCAGGGTGAGCACTTCGCCGCCCCACGGGAAACGCCCGTCCGCGATGCGGTTGGCGAAGGGCGCCATGATGAAGCAGCCCGTGCTGAAACCGGCAGCGGGATCCGCCAGCGGCGCCAGCAGCGGCACCTCGAACCCCTCCGGATGCTGCCAGCTGGCCGCCAGCAGCGTGGCGCCATGGGCGGGGGAAAGCCGCAGGTGATAGCCCTCTGCGTGAAGATCCAGGGTCATGACAGGCCTTTCGGGCGGGGCAGCGGAGATGCCGGTTGACGGTTGTCATACGATCTATATGATACTCATATTATAACTTCCAGGACTCAGCCCGCGATGTATCTCGGAACACAGCTTCCCGCCCGCCATGATGACGACTACCGTGTCATGGCGCAGCTTGGTGTCAAGAATGTCTCTGCCAACCCGGATGGCGGCTGGCGCACATGGGACCGGGAGGCGCTGGAGCGCTTCCGGGAGAAAGTCGAGGGATTCGACCTGACGCTCGACATGCTGCAATTGCCGATGCATTCGGCGCCGGTGGATACCCAGTCCTGCAAGGACATTCTGCTGGCCGGGCCGGACCGGGAGGAGCAGCTTGACGGCATCTGCCGCCTGATCGAGAACTGCGGCGCGGCAGGCATCCCGTCGGTACGCTACAATTTCAACTATATCGGCATTCCGCGCACGCCGATGGAGCCGGGCCGGGGCGGCTACATGGCCGAAGCCTTCCGCTGGGATCTGGTGGACCAGAACGAGCCGGGGCCGGCCGGCGTGCTGGACGAGGAGACCATCTGGGAGCGGATCGATTATTTCCTCGCCCGCGTGGTGCCGGTGGCGGAAGCGGCCAATGTGCGCCTTGCCTGCCATCCGCATGATCCGGCGACGCCTCCCGGCTACAAGGGCGTGACCCGCGTTCTGGGCTCCGTCGAGGGCATGAAGCGCTTCGTGCAGACGCGCGAGAGCCCGGTTCACGGCCTCAACTTCTGCATCGGCACGCTGGGCGAGATGCTGGAGGATGTGAGCGAGGCGGCCGAGGTGACCCGCTGGTTCGGCGCGCGCGGCAAGCTGATGAACATCCACTTCCGCAACATCGCGGGCAAGCGCTACTCCTTCCGCGAAAGCTTCCCCGACGACGGCGACATGGACATGCCGGCCATCATCGATGTGCTGCGCGAGACCGGCTACAAATACATGGTGATGCCCGACCACGCTCCGACGCTGTCAGGTGACAACCAGCAGCAGGTCGCCTTCGCCTATTGCTACGGCTACATCGCGGCGCTGCTGCAGACGCGCTGCTGACAGCAGGCCGGGCGGTGCATCTGGTTAAGGCAGGGCCTCTCCGCCCCCCTCCCCCTGGTGGGGAGGGGTAAGGGGTGGGGGGCTCTGAGCCTGTAACGGCTTAAGAAGCCCAACTTTTCCTGAAGAACCTGGAGATGAGGGGCTGTCTGAAATCAATGGACACTGTGCCAGACGGAAAGGCTTTCCCCCCACCCCTAACCCCTCCCCACGAGGGGGAGGGGAGCTGAAAGGCCGCGCCAGAGTAACCTAACTGTCCGCTTATGTGAGCGATCCTGCCGTATTGAAGCGCTGCTACCCCCCTCTGTCTGCTCACGCAGACATCTCCTCCTCAAGGGGGGAGAGGGGCGCTGCGGCGAAATAAAGGCCCGATCCTCCTCCGTGCGGACGCTGCAAAGACTGCGCCACGAGAGGGCATCAGCCTTCCGGCGTCAAAATTTCACCCAACCCACACAACCTGAAACGGAAACACCCATGTCCTCACCCCGGCGCGTTCATGTCGAGGCCAAGCCCGGCGACCGGAGCCTGTTCCTTCAGTCCGAGATCAACGCAGATGCAGCGCCCCTGCATCTGGTGCTGGAGCCCGGCATTCACCGCTGCGGCGGGGTGCGGTTGCGCTCCAATGTCACGCTGGAACTGGCGAAGGGCGCGGAGCTGCATTTCATCCCCGATTACGAGGCCTATGCCGGCAACAGCGTGTCGGTGGTGGCGGAGGAGAGCGACCGGGGCATGCTGGTGGCCAGCGGCGCCAGCAACATTGCCATAACCGGCGCCGGGCGGATCTTCGGCGATGGGGCGGGTGCCTTCATCGTGGGTGAGGATGCGGACATGGGCACGCTCCGGGCGCAGAAGCTCAGGCCGCGGGTCATCGTGCTGGAAGACTGCAGGGATGTGCGCATCGAGGGCATTTCGATTGAAGATGCGCCGCTGTGGACCATGCATCTGGTTGGCTGCGAGAACGTGCATGTGGAAGGGGTGTTCGTGGACAACAACCGCCGCATGCCCAACACCGACGGCATCGTCATCGACGGCTGCCGCAATGTGCTGATCGTCCGCTCCGAATTCCGCACCGCCGATGACGGCATCGTGCTGAAGACGACGCGCCGCCCGGATGGCAGCCTGACGGGAGCTTGCGAGAACATCACTGCGCGGGACTGCCTGATCGAAAGCCATTCCTGCGCGCTGAAAATCGGCACGGAAAGCTTCGCTCCCTTCCGCAGCATCAGCTTCGAGGACATCCGCATCGAAAAGTCCAACCGCGGTCTTGGCATTTTCTCCCGCGATGGCGGGCTGGTGGATGGCGTGCGCTTTGCCCGGATCACGCTGGACTGCCACGAGACTCCGGCGGGCTTCTGGGGCTCGGGCGAGGCGGTGACCATCAACACCATCGAGCGCCGCCCCGAGGAAGGCCCGGCTGGCCGGGTGACGAACATCACCATCGAGGATGTGACCGGTTCCATGGAAGGAGCCATCAATCTGGTGGCAGAACACCCGGGCGGCATCAGCGGCGTGGTGCTGCGCCGCGTGGCCCTGCGCCAGCTGCCGGGCCGCTTCGGCACCGGCCTTGCCTATGACATCCGCCCGACGCCCGCCGACCGGTTTGACCGCTTCGAGGAGGAAAACGCCTCCGGCCGCGTCAACGCCTGGCGCTTCGGCCCCGATGGCCGGATCATCGGCCTCATCGACTATCCCGGCGGCATGCCGGCCGTCTTCGCCAAGGACATCGAGGGGCTGGTGATGGAGGACGTCACCATCGACCGGCCCGAAGCGCTGCCGCAAGGCTGGAACGCGCAGGCGGTGGTGCTGGTCTGATACCAGCTCTCGATGGGCTCGCCTCATCGAGCGTTGGTCAAGCTCGTGCGGCGTCCGAGCAATTTCAAGGCGTGATGCGTCAGCATCGAAAGCCTTGGGATGAGAGGGAAGGGCAGACTGCCCCGCATCCTGCTTCTGCCTTTCTGTCCATCCCCCGGGCGGGGGATGCCGGATGTCTTACGGCTGAAATAATGATGTTTCCAAGTTGGAGGCTCAGCATGAAGACCGCATCACATCTTTTTATCCGCGCCCTGCAGAAGACATTGCTGGCAAGCGCCATATTGCTTGCTCCCGGCGCTGCGGCAGAAGCCGGAATCGTTGTTCACGACACCGCTTGGGGTAAGAGTTGCAACAACTCGAAGAGCTTTTCGGTGAGGATGCGCAACACCGGCAGCTCGCCGAAGGACTTCCGCCTTTGCCTGCAGAAGTCCCATGGCGGCTGGGGTTGCTTCACCAATTTCAACACCAGCCCGGGCGAAGTCTATCCCACAAGCTGGGGCTTCATGGTGTGTGACGGCACCGGCCGCTACAAGTTCTGGGAGCGCGACACCGGCAGCAAGACCCCCTTCGGCAACCCGTAAGACCAAGGCTTTCGATGCTGACGCATCACGCCTTGAAATTGCTCAGGCGCCGCACGGGCTGGGATAAATCCAACCTCCGGACAGAACGAAGCCGTGGGCAGTGCCGGGCTAGCACGGCGCTCACGGCCTCAACGCCCCGGTGCGCAAGCATTTTAAGCGCATCGGGGCGGCTTTTCCTGCGGGACGGCAGCGCTTTGTACCAAGGCTCTGAGATGCTGACGCATCACGCCTTGAAAAGGCTCAAGCGCCGCACGGGCTTAACCGGCACTCGATGAGTCAGGATTATCGAGCGCCGGTATTACCCCTCCTCCATGGCAGAACGGAACCGGTCACATGGCAGCAACACGATCCGGCAGGCAAACCACGCGCCGCTCTGCGGCCGGAAGGCCTGATACCGCAGCCTCTTCGCTTCACCGCAGGGCACGGCAGCTGGCGTTTGCAGTTGCCGCAGGCCTGTTCTGCAGTGGCTTTCCGGCGGAAACCGGACGCGCAACCATTCTGCCGGAAGGAAACTGGAGCTTCGCGGAGGCAGCCGCCAGTCAGGGTGTCCCTGCGGCGCGCTACCGCGACAGTGAGCTGTTCAGTGCCTTGACCTTCGACAAGACCACAAGGCAATGGCGGCTTCTGCTCCTGTCAGGGCATGACTGGTCCCGCGTCACGCGCCTCCGCCTGTCTGCTGTCTATGACGAAGATCCGGCCCGCAACCGGCCCCACCGGGTGGAGACGCTGGACCTGGAGCCTTCCACCGTCAGCACCGCCCAATCAGGCCTGAAGGAAATCCTGAGGGGAACCTATGCCAGTCAGGCCATCCAGCTCACATTGCCGCGCACCTTCATCGTGCACCTTCAGGGAGCCGACAGGCTGACGCTGGAAGCAGGCGCCTTCCGGCATGTCATCGCCATGAACGGATCTGCAAAAGCCATTGCGCAGATCTATGCCGCGTTGGGCGAAGCGAGGGGCGGCGAAGGCAAAACGATCACCGAGATTGTCAGTCAGCCGGCTCAGGCATCAGCTCCGGCGCCGCAAGTGACCAATGCAGCTTCCGGTGCACATGCAACGGCTGTAGTGAATGCGGTGGCGGAGATACATGCTGCCTTTGCCTTTTGCGGGCGCCTGCGAAGCGCGGTGAAGCTCGAAGCCCACGGGGAATGCATTGTGGCTTATGTTGCCGCCATGGAGCAGGGCTTTGAAAGCGAGCCGCAGCTTCTGAAGGTCGAGAAACAGAAAATTGCCGCCGGAATAGTTGAAGATGTTCCAGTTTTCCTGAGGGCGAAATACCCGCCTCTTTCCATCGCTTCTGCCTGCGTGAAGGGAACGGAACCCGGAAGCGCCAAATCTTACCATGCCTGCCTCGAAAGCGCGGAGAGCTTTTACTTCACCTCGGTACAGGCAAACTTCAGAAGGACATACGAAGCCATCTGGCCGGAGCTTCTGGCGCAGGATCTGGACGGTTCGATCATCGCCGTCTTTTACGATGCCGTCAGCGCACCTGTTCCCGGCCCCAATCCCAGTTCCGGCCTTGCAGCCCCTGACGCGGCTCCCCAGAAGCCGCAGCCGGTCCTGATCATGCCATTGGGGGAGGAATGAGATGCCCTCATCACGCGTGATGCTGTGTCTGCTGCTGCTGCTGCCCGGATGCAACAGGACGGGCGAGATGCTCGGCGGTGCGCTTGCCCAGGCCAGTGCGAACATCAACGAGACAAATCATCATCTCAACGTCCGCTACGGCTCTTGCGCCGCGGGCTACATCATGACGTCCAGAGGCTGCGAATTCGCCAGCCTGCGCCACAACAGCAAGGGAGAGGCCTTTGTCCTGGGCCGGTCCGGACGCTGGCACAGAACTGCGGCCTACGACTGATGCCGAACCGCCCGGCCCCTTCCTCCCGGCAGCGCCGCTTCCGGCCCTCACGGTTTCAGGGAAAGTCCTGCCACGAGCCGGATGATGTCCATCTGGCTGGACGTGCCGGTCTTGCTGAAAACCGACTTGAGCTGCGACCGCACGGTCTCCCGCGTCACCGCTGCCTGATCGGCGATTTCCGACAGGTTCAGCCCCTTGAGGATGCCTGCGCAGACCCTGGCTTCTCCCGGCGACAGGCGGTAGCGGGCAGCAAGGCGGTCAAGCCGCGCCTGATTGCTGTCCTCACCGATCAGAATGGCGGCCACGGGCCCTGCGAAGAACTCGGCCGCAGGGCTGCGCCCGATCCGGATGATCTGGACGCTGGCATCCCGGATGCTGAAGACCTCTGTCTCCCCTGGCGCCTTCCGCCGGAGCAGGAGCGAGCGCAGCACCGCCTGTGTCCCGGGATCGGCAAGCCGGATGCGGCCGGAGGGATCGAGGCCGGCCACCCGTCCGGATGCAAGCGCCTGTTCTGCAGCCGGGGACGCCTTGATGACCTTGAGATCCTCGTTGACCAGAATGAAGGCCAGCCCCGTGGCCATTCCGATGCCCTTTCCGGCATCCAGCACATCCGCGTGGAACTCTTCGGAGCGGTAGTAGCGGAACACCCGCTGCAAATGCGGGGCGATACGGGTCAGGACCTCCGCACGCGCAAGATTCCGGTCAGTGTCCACATCGTCCGTCAGCATGCTGAGCAGGAAATAGAAGCTCTGGCTCTTGAACAGCGTGAGGCCGATGCCCGTTTCGAGGCCATTCTTGCGCACATAGTCGGAATAGTACTCGCTTCTGTTGAAGTCGTTCCGGGATATGATCTCCTCGCCGATGACGCCCCGTCCGAGCGGCGTCGCTGCAACGCGCCGCATCCATGGATTGATGTTGCTGTAGTAGCGCTCATAGTCAGCAAGGGCATCCTGCCGCCCCTCGGCCCCGGCCACATAGGCGACACCACCCGTGCCGGCCGTGAAGTTGTGGAAGAAAAGCGTCGAAAGGCTGCCGGGCGTGCCGCCGGTCAGCTCGTCCAGAAAGCCCTGCCAGCTGCTCTCGCCAAGCAAGGCCGCGTAGATCGCAGCGGTCAGTTCGCTTGTCTTCTGCTCTATGGTCTGCACGGCCCAGCTTTCCGCATTCATGTTCTGCGGGGCGGAAAGAACATCTCCCCCGGCAGGAAAGCCCGGGGCACGCCATCAGGCCCCACCCCGTCAGCTCCTTACAAGCTGCAGGAAACTGCGGCCAGGTTCAAGAGGCGGCGGCCGGTCCGGCGTCTGCGCCAGGGCTACGCCCGCGATCACCCGGCCTGTCCGTTCCACCCGAGCCCCTGCATCAGCGCCCGCAGCGGCGCTGGTGATCTTTTCTTCTGACCACAGCAGGAAACACCATGCCCCTTCGCCTCCTTCTGTCTCTTGTCCTGGTGCTCGGCAGTCTCGTGCAGCCGCTTGCAGCCCAGCACGCCATTCATGACGGTCAGAACCGCTTCGATCTGTTCGAGCGCAGCCTGAAGACATCCAGCCCTTCGGAACGGGCAATGATCCGCGGATATCTTGCGCAAAGCCACGCGGACACGCCGGAGGGCCTGTTCTCTGCCGCCTGGATCGCGGGCAGGGATGGACGGGCGCGTGACGAAATCCGGCTCTACGAGGCTGCAATCGAAGCCGATCCCGAGCTGACCACCGCCTATATCAATCTCGCTCTGGCGCATGAACAGGCCGCACGTCCGGAGGCCGCGCGTGACCTCTATGACAAGGCGCTTGCCACCGCCCCCTTTGATCCGGATCTGGTGAGGAACGGCTTCTTTCTGCGAAAGGCGCATTTCGGCGGCAGGCCGGCAGCGATGGATTTTCTTGCGAAGTGGGAGGCAGAGGTTGGCAGCCTGGACTACGCCTTCGACTTCGTGCGGGCGCTCGATGCCGAAGCCGGGGGGCAGCATGAGGAGGCTGAAAAGCTGTACCAAAGCGCAATCGCCAAGGACGGCTCTTTTGAAGTCTATGAAAGGCTCGCCAGACTGCAGCTGAAGAAATACACGGCAGACACCACCCCGGCAGCCGAAAGGCTGGCCCATGTAACGCGTGTTCTGGCGCCGCTGCTGGAGCCCGATGGCAATGCCGCCGCTTACTATCTCATTGGCAGAATGATCCGCGATGATCTGGATTCCAGCCGCACGGCCATCACGTTCCTGAAGGCCGGCTTCGACCTTGATCCGTCAGCAGAGACCGCCGAGGAGATCTTTCTCGCAATGTCCCTGCATGATGCCGCTGCGGCGGTTGCCTTCCTGCAGGACGCAGAGCGCAAACTGCCGGAAAGTTACTCCCTGAAACTTTCGATGGCCTGGATGCACTCCAGCTTTCTGGCACATCCGGACGAGGCAACTGGCCTTGCCCATCAGGCCTATGCTCTGGCCCCGCATGATGACGGACGGCTTCAAGCCCTGCTCATGCTTGGCAACATTGCGCAGTCCTACGCCAACTTTGACGCTGCCTATGAGGTTTTCCGCGAGAAACTGGCCCTTCCCTGGGCGCCTCAACGGCGGCGCCAGCTGTTGAGGGCGATGGTGGACAACAGGATTGGTGCGCAGAAGTTCAACCAGGCCAATGCGCATCTCGACGAGCTGAAGGCCCTGGGCGGCGAGGCGGAGAAATGGCTCTCTTGGAAGTTCTCGGTGACCGCCAATGCCCTGCGCCTGCAAAGGCAAATGCAGGAGCCGCGGATTGTTGAGCGGCCGCTGGCAATCCGCTCCCGCGAGAAGGTCAGTGTTGGATTTGCCTTTGGCTCCGATGGCCTGTCCCGCAAGGGCCTTGCGCGGCTGGATGAGGTTGCGGCGTTTCTGAAGTCAGCGCGCGGCGCCGGCCTCTCCCTCTCCATCGAGGGGCATACCGATGCGGCGGGAAGCGCGGCGGTCAACGACAGCCTGTCCCTTCGCCGCGCCCGGTCCGTCCTGACCTATCTGACGCTCACGCATGGCATCGAGGCCGGAAGGCTTCAGGTGTCAGGCTTCGGCTCCCGTTTTCCGGCCGCCAGCAACAGCAGCCGGAAGGGCCGCAGCGTCAACCGGCGCGCGGAACTCCGCCCGCTGCCTGCGGACAGTCCATCGTCTGCGTCCCTTGCGCTAGCGGACAGGGGCAGTGCGTTTGATCCGGGAGCCTACCGGGCGGTGCTGGGGTCTGAGCCGCCGCAGATCCATGATCTGCGGACCATGGTGCCGCTGGTCCGTCTCTATCGCGGCCGGGATCACCGCTTTTCCCCCGATGGCCGTTACGTTGCATCCATTTCGAGCTATCGGGAGGAGAGCGGGCACGCCACTGAAGCGGCCTATGTCTACGATGCTTCGACGGGGCATGCCGTTGCGCAGTTGCATGAGGCGTTGGAGATTGTGGATCTCGTCTGGCGGCCGGATGGCGGGGCCATCGCCTATGCGACAGCTGACGGCTTCCTGAAACTCTACGACATCAAGGCCGCTGCATTCACGGCCGTGACCCGGATGGGGCCGACCCGCATCGGCGGTCCGCTGGCATGGTTCCCGGACGGGAGCGCGCTTGCGAGCGGTCAGCACCGCCTGCAGGAAATCACCATCCATGATCCCCGGACCCTTGCCGAACGCCGCCGGCTGCAGGGTGTGCAGTGGCCCCATGCATTGGGGGTCAGCCCGGACGGCCGGTTCCTCCTTGCCTTCGACAACCGCCTCGATATGAGCGTCTGGGAGACAGGCTCATGGTCAGGACCGCAGCAGGTGCGCGCTCCGATGATCCCGTACCGGCTTGTGTTCCACCCAGACCAGCCGCTTGTGGCCTTTAACGCCCGGTTCGAGGCAAACGGCACAGCGTTTGCCGTCATGAACTTCGAAAAGTTGCGGACAACCGCCACCTGGCCGGGCCGTGGCAGCCATGCGATCGGCCTTTCCGCTGCCGGTGACAGCGTGCTGGCTGCCAGCGGCACTGATCATCTCGTCTTCAGCCTTCCCTCTCTCAAGCTGCTTCGCGGCTTCCGCGCACAGGAGACCACAACCGATGCCCGAGACTGACAAACCTTCATGGCTTCTGAGCCGCCGCGCCCTGCTTGCCGGTGGCCCTGCCGCTGCCCTGTCGCCCCTTCTGGGCGGTGCTGCATCTGCTGCGGTGAGATGCGACGTCCGCAAAGACGATGGGGACTGGAGCGTTGAACTGGATCCGCTGTTCGACGGCGATCCGGCTGGCGCTGACATTGCAAAGCTGGAGGTGGCGCATTCCTTCTTTTATGGGTCGCCTTACGGAGCTTCGGCAGGAACTCTTATCATGGAGCCAGAGCTCGGGTTCTCGATCAGCCTGTATGTTGCGGCAGGAAAGATCATCGAAGGCACCGTGCAGGTGTCTCCGCTCGCCTATGGCTCCAGGAGCTATGCCGGGTTCACCTCCGGGGAGCCCGCCATCCAGTACTGGCCGCGCCTTGATCAGCAGGATCACGGCATTCGTGTTCACGAGGAGCACAGGGCGGGAATGGGCGTCTATTTTCTTCTGACTGCGGCCAACGGGCAGGCGGTGCGGCTGGAAGGGAAAATCTCACGCGGAAGACGCAGCCCGATCCCGGGCATGAACAGCGGTCTTTCCGATTCAGAGGACCCTGTCGAAGTCAAGTTCATCCTCCAGGGTGAGACCGTTGCAAATCAGCTGGTTCATTTTTTGCGCAAGCAAATGCCGGTGACGGCCGAAACCGGCATTTTGTTCCCGGACGGCCGCCGGGCTGCCGTGTTCAGGCAGACGCTGGCTGGCGAGGGGCCCGACAGGATCTACAGGGAGGCACTGGCGGAGCTGAGCCACAAGCTGCAGGCCGTTTGGGATTGTGAAGCTGTCGACAATCCCTGCTTCCTGACGACGGCCTGCTGCCTCGCCTTTGGCCGTCCCGATGATTGCTTCGAACTGCAGACCCTGCGCCGTTTCCGGGATGGCTGGCTTCTGCGCCAGCCCTTCGGCCCGGACGTTGTCTCGCATTACTATGCGGTGTCGCCGCCGATCCTGTCCCGGCTGGCTGCAAGCCCGGAAGGGAAGCGGAAGCTGCGGGTCCTTTACTGGACACGGATACTCCCCTGTGTGGCGCTGATCCGCATCGGCGCCTACAGGCGGGCCTATGCGCTCTACCGTGAGATGACGGCGCGGCTTGAGAGGGAGTTCCTGTCTGCGCGCCTTTGACTGTCTGCCTCCCGTCCTCACCCGCGCACCGGCTTCTCCACAAACGGCCCGCCCTGATAGAGGGCGCTGGGGGAGGTGGGGGCTGGTTTGGGGACTTCGGCCATGATGCGGGCGCGGTGAGCGGCGGCATTGTCCTTCGGGCGCCAGCCGAGGAAGCTGGCGGCGCGGTTGTCCCACCAGCAGGCGTCATTGTCCGATACGCCCCAGACGACCGGGCAGCCGAGCCGCGGCACGGCAAAGACGTGATCGATCAGCGAGGCGAAATCGTCGTAGGAGAACCAGGTGGACAGCATGCGCTGGTCACGCGGGGCCTCGAAGCACGAGCCGATGCGCACCACGGCGGTTTCCTGGCCGAACTTGTCGAAATACATCTGCGCCATCAGTTCCATGAAGCATTTGGACAGGCCGTAGAGCCCGTCGGGCCGCATGGGGGCGCGGGCATCGAGATATTCATCCTGCCGGTAAAACCCGACCGTATGCAGGGAGCTGGCCAGCATGATGCGCGGCATGCCATGGGCGCGGGCGGCCTCGAACAGGTTGAAGGTACCGGTGATGTTGCCATGAACCACGGTGGCAAAGGGCTCCTCGCCCGACACGCCGCCGAGATGAACGATGCCGTCGCAACCTTCCACCAGCGCCATCACGCTGTCCCGGTCGCCCAGATCACAGGTCACCAGCTCCTCGTGGCTGGCGGCCTCGCCCATGCTGACGATATCGGACAGGCGCAGCTTGCCGGCGAGCGGGGCAAGCTTCTGGCGCATCACGCTGCCAATTCCGCCTGCGGCGCCGGTGATGAGAAGACGTTCCACGGAAATCTCCGGAAGATGAGGCGCGGTGCGCAAAGCCTGGCGTGAGGGCGGCAAAGCCTGTCAAACCGGCCCGGACCTTGCGCCTGCGCGAAGGAAAGACGGCGGATCCCCGAGCGTGCTGCTGGCCATGATCCTGCTGAAGTCATACATGAAGCGCCATGAGGCGGCAACCTGTCATATGAGTTTGCCGGCCCGGCTTGAAGCGAAACGCCGGCTGTGAGATGGTTCCGGACGAAATACAGGGCTGATGCGGCACGCCTCGAGTCGTGGCGCGCTGCTCCTGCCGGGGCGCACTGCCACGGGCGGGGGCAGATCAAGGACAGGGTCTGGATGTGGCAATAGAGGCGAAACAGCCGCGCGCTGGGGCAAAAGGCAAGGGAACGCTGGTCACGCAGCTGGTCGAAAAGCTGCGGGATGCGATCCTGGCGGGCGATTTCAAGCCCGGCGAGCGGCTGCCCAGCGAAGCGCAGATGACGCAGGACTACAACGTCAGCCGCACGGTGATCCGCGAGGCTGTGGCGGCGCTGAAATCCGACGGGCTGGTGGAGCCCCGGCAGGGAGCCGGGGTCTTCGTGCTGGATGTGCCTGAGCCGGTTTCCCTGCCTTTCCAGAATGTTGACCGGGACCGGGTGTCCTCCGTCATCGAGCTGCTGGAGCTGCGCATTGCGGTGGAGGTGGAATCGGCCGGCCTTGCCGCCTTGCGCCGCTCGCCGCAGCAGGAAGAGGCGATCCTCGCCCGGCATGACGATTTTTACGAGCGCGTTCAGGCAGGCGAGCCCGCAGTCGCGGCCGATTTCGCGCTGCATCTGGCCATTGCCGAGGCGACGAACAACCCGCGGTTCTCCGAGTTCCTGACCATGATTGGCCAGGCCATCATTCCACGTTCGGCGCTCAGCGAAGGCAAGGAGCCTGCCCCGCAGCATGATTACATGCTGCAGATCCACCGGGAACATGCGGATATTGTCGAGGCCATTTCCAATGGGGATGAAGCGGCCGCACGGGCAGCCATGAAGCTGCATCTGCGTGGCAGCCTGTCCCGCTACCGGGCGGCTTATCATACTGGTTTGCGAAATAGATAATATGACTTCTTGACAGCTTCCCCGGACCTGAATAACGTGGCTCGAAATCATGGAATTGGATGGAGAGCTGCATGCGTCCGCAGGAAATCAAGAGTGCTCTCGGGTCCGGGCTGCTGTCCTTCCCGGTCACCCATTTTGATGCATCGGGCGCCTTTGCCCGGGCCAGCTATCAGGCGCATGTGGAGTGGCTGTCCGGCTTCGATGCGCCGGTGCTGTTTGCCGCCGGTGGCACGGGCGAGTTCTTCTCGCTGAAGCCCGGCGAAGTGCCGGAAATCGTGCGCGCTGCCAAGGACGTTGCCGGGGACACGGCGATCGTGTCCGGCTGCGGCTATGGCACGGAGGTGGCGGTGGAGATTGCGCAGGGCGCGCAGGCCGCCGGTGCCGATGGCATCCTGCTGCTGCCGCATTATCTGATCGATGCGCCGCAGGAAGGGCTCCATGCCCATGTGAAGCGCGTGTGCCAGTCGGTCGATATCGGCGTCATGGTCTATAACCGCGACAATTCGGTGATCCTGCCGGATACGCTTGCCCGCCTGTGTGATGAGTGCCCCAACCTGATCGGCTTCAAGGATGGCACCGGCGACATAGGCCTCGTCCGCCAGGTGACGGCGAAGATGGGTGACCGGCTGATCTATCTGGGCGGCATGCCGACGGCGGAGCTTTTCGCCGAAGCCTATCTGGGCGCCGGCTTCACCACCTATTCCTCGGCGGTGTTCAATTTCGTGCCGGGTCTGGCGGTGGAGTTCTACCGCGCGCTGCGGGCTGGCGACCGGCAGGCCTGCGAGCGCATGCTCAACGAGTTCTTCTATCCCTTCATGGCCATCCGCAACCGCGGCAAGGGCTATGCGGTGGCCGCGATCAAGGCGGGCGTCCGGCTGCAGGGCTTTGCGGCCGGCAAGGTGCGCGCGCCGCTGTGTGACCTCAGCCGCGAAGAGGAAGAGATGCTGGACAAGCTGATCGCCCCGTACCGGCGCGAAAAGGCGGCCTGAAACCGGCGAGCTTGTCTCATTGAGAGCGGGGCAAGCCCGTAGGGGGGAGCCTGCAAGTTATGCCGGCCGGATTATTCCGGCAGGGGGAACTGGCCCATGGCCGGATGATTTTACAGGCGGAACCTGAGGGGGGTAGCCGCCAGGACTGGGAGGAGTGGAAAATGCGTTCTGGAATCATGGTGGCCCTGATGGGCAGTGTTGCATTCATGGCGGCAGCCTCCGGCGTTTCTGCCGAGGCGCTCAAGGTCTGGTCGCGCCAGACGGATGAGTCTGCCGTCATCCTGAAGAACCTCACCAAGGCTTTCTCCGAGAAGACCGGCATCGAGGTCGAAACCTACAACACCGGCATGGACTTCGAGCAGCGCCTTGCCCGCGCCGCCGCTGGCCGTGATCTGCCGGATGTGGTGATCAACGACGATTCTGCTCTGGGCCAGATGCTGAAGATGGGCATCATCCAGGAGATCGATCCGGAGAAGATCGAGGGCAGCAGCCAGATCGCCGAAAACGCCTGGAACAGCGCCAAGGGCGCCGATGGCAAATATTATTCCGTGCCCATCTCGGCGCAGGCCTTTGCCTATTTCATCCGCAAGGACTGGCGCGAAAAGGTTGGCCTGCCGCAGCCCAAGACCTGGGAGGACCTGCACAAGCTGGCGGTTGCCTTCACCAAGGAAGATCCGGACGGCAACGGCAAGGAGGACACCTTCGGCATGACCATCCCGGGCTCCACGACCCGCGGCTACACCAGCTGGTTCATGAGCAACTTCATCTGGGGCGCGGGCGGCGACTTCGTGAAGCAGGAGAACGGCGGCTTCAAACCGAACCTCAACAACGAGGCGGGGGCTGCGGCGCTCGGCTTCGTGCGCGGCCTGTTCTGCGAAGGCCTGGTGCAGCCGGGTGCGATCAACGCCACCACCGGCGACGCGCTGCCCACCTTCCGCTCCGGCCAGACCGGCATCTTCCTCTCCGGCCCCTACCACATTGCCCAGATCAGCGAACAGCCGGGCGCGGATGTGGTCGAGGTCATCGCGCCTCCGGCCGGCCCCGGCGGTGTGGCTGCGCTTGCCGAAGGCACCAGCGCCTACATCATGGCAGGCTCCAGGAACCGCGAGGCGGCCGAGAAGTTCATCGCCTTCGCCATCTCGCCGGAAGGCCAGGAAATCGGCATCGCACACAACACCGGCCACACGCCGCTGGTGCGCCTGCCGGTGAACCAGCAGGTGGATGTGAATGCGGTGCGCCAGGATCCCCGCTGGGCGACGTTCAAGGAGGTGTTCGACACCAGCGGCCACTATGTTCCGCCGGTTCCGAACTGGATCCCGATCCGCATGCTGACGACCGAAGGCTTCAACAAGATCCTCTCCAACTGCAATGCCGACATTCCGGCGGAGCTGGCGAAGATCGATGAGGAAATTGCCACCGAACTGCGCAAGCAGAAGGCTCTGGCCGAGTAAGGTGTCACGGCCGGTTCCGGGTACTGTGCCCGGAACCGGCCTTCTCATTGCAAGTCCGGCACCGGTCCTGATCCTTGCGCAACAAAGAGGTTCTCATGACAGCAGCAAACGGGCTTGCCCTGGACCGGGGCAGCAAGCGCGCCAGACGCCGCCGTCCGGGCCTGCGCCGGGCTGTGGTGCCGTGGCTCTTCGTGCTGCCGGCACTGGTCATCTTCACCTGGTTCAAGTTCTACCCGATGCTCTCGGGGCTGAACATGTCCTTCTATGAGGTGCAGTTCTACGGCGACAGCGAGTGGGTTGGCTTCGACAACTTCATTGCCGCCTTCACCAATCAGGACCTGCGCTCGGCTGTCGTCAACACGCTGATCTATGTGGTGGCCGCCACGCTCTGCGCCTCCACGCTGGGTCTCTTCCTGGCGCTGGCGCTGGAGGGGCAGGCCCGGCACCTGCGCATCATCCGCACGGCCATCTTCCTGCCGGCCATCACCAGCGCCGCGATCATCGCCGAAATCTGGCGGCTGCTGTTCAATCCGGCCCACTATGGCCTTGCCAACGAGCTGATCGGCCTTTTCGGCATCGCGCCGCAGGGCTTTCTGAGCGATCCCAATCAGGCGCTGTGGGTGCTGATCCTGATGCAGATCTGGAAGAGCACGCCCTATGACATGCTGATTTTCGTCGCGGGCCTCGCCGGCATCAACCGCGAGCTTTACGACGCGGCCAATGTGGATGGCGCCAGCCGCCTGCGCGTGCTGTGGCATGTGACGCTGCCCGGCCTCATCCCGGCGATTTCCGTGGTCATCATGCTGTCCTTCATCCGTGGCATCCGCGTCTTTGCCGAGGTCTATGCGACCACGGGCGGCGGGCCGGCCGGATCGACGGAAACGATCATGACGCATATCTACAAGACCGGCTTCCAGAACCTTGAATATGGCTATGCCTCGGCGGTGTCGCTGCTGCTGCTGCTGTTCACGATCCTGCTGACGGTGCTGCACACGCTGATCAAGTCCAGGCTGGTCAAGTAAGGGAGGTTTTCCGATGCGTCCGTCCCTTCTCTCCCGCCTCGGCAGGTTGCTGATGTATGTGGCTGTGATCGCCATTTTCGTCGGCCCGTTCTGGGGCATTGTCATCACCGCCTTCAGCGGCCTGATCCTCAAGCCCGGCCAGTTGCTGCTGCTGCCGGTGGAGCCGACGCTGGAGAATTTTCGCGCTGCCCTCATCAACATGGAAGTCTGGCGCTATCTGCTGAACTCGATGATCGTCGCCCTGACCGGCACGTTCCTTCAGGCCGGTGTCAGCGCGCTGGCCGCCTATGCGCTGGCCCGCAAGAAATTCCGGGGGGCGGCGGTTGTCAGCCTGCTGATCCTCAGCACCATGATGCTGCCGGAGGAGATTATCTCCATTCCGCTCTATCTGGTGGTGCAGGCCCGGCTGCCGCTGATCGATGCCTCGATCTACAACACCTATGCGGCCATGGTGCTGCCGGTGGTGGGCTGGGCCTTCTCGATCTTCATGCTGACCGAGTTCATGCGCGCCATCCCCAAGGAGCTTGAGGAAGCAGCCCGCATCGATGGGGCCAACGAGTGGCAGATCTTCAGCCGTGTCGTGCTGCCGCTGGTGCGCCCGGCGCTGGGGTCCGTGCTCATCTTCGGCTTCATCATGATCTGGGATCAGTATCTGCTGCCGCTGATCGTGGTGAATGACAAGCACCTGTTCACGGTACCGGTCATCCTGGGCGCGCTGCGGGTCGATGAAACCATCACGCCGAACATCTTCGTCGCTGCCACGCTGATTGCCATGGCGCCGCCGATCATCGTCTACCTGCTGCTGCAGAAGCAGTTCAACCGCGGCATCATGGCCGGCGCCGTCAAGGGCTGACGCCCCGGAAAACCGGAAACTGGACCGGAAACTGGAGAGGAATGAGATGGGAGCTGTATCGCTGAAAGGCGTCTCCAAGTCGTTCGGGGCGGTGAGCGTCATCAAGGACGTGTCGATCGATATCGAAGAGGGCGAGTTCTGCGTCCTTATCGGGCCGAGCGGATCCGGCAAGTCGACGCTGCTGCGCATCATTGCGGGGCTGGAAGAGGTGAGCGACGGAGAAATCCACATTGCCGGCCGGGATGTGACGGATCTGGAGGCCAAGAACCGCGACATCGCCATGGTGTTCCAGTCCTATGCGCTCTACCCGCAGATGAGCGTGCGCGAGAACATGAGCTTTGCCCTGCGCCTGCGCCGGGCCTCGAAGGAGGAAATCCGCACCAAGATCGATGCGGTGGCGAAGATGCTCGATCTGGAGCCGCTGCTCGACCGCCTGCCGAAGGAACTCTCCGGCGGCCAGCGCCAGCGTGTCGCCATGGGCCGGGCCATCGTGCGCGACCCTTCCGTCTTCCTCTTCGACGAGCCGCTGTCGAACCTTGATGCCAAGCTGCGCAACCAGGTGCGCGGCGAGATCCGCGAGCTGCACCAGCGCCTCGGCACCACCTCGATCTACGTCACCCATGACCAGGTGGAAGCCATGACCATGGGCCAGAAGATCGTCGTGCTGCGCGATGGGCAGGTGGAGCAGGTGGGCACGCCGCTGGCCCTTTATGACCAGCCGGACAGCATTTTCGTGGCCGGTTTCATCGGCTCGCCCGCCATCAACATGCTGACGGCCAGCGTAGGGGATCAGGGCCGGCGCCTGAGCCTGTCCGGCTGCGCCGTGGACCTGCCGCTGGCAGGGGCGCATGCGGTGGAGGACGGGGCCGGGGTGCTGGCCGGCATCCGGCCCGAGCATCTGGAAATCACCGAAGCCGGTACCCCCGGCGTGCTGCCCGCAGTGGTGCGGACGGTGGAGACGACCGGCTCCGACACAACCGTGTTCTGCGACACGCAGGCGGGCAAGGTTCTGGTTTCCTCCAAGCAGCGCAGTGCTCTCGCCACCGGGGAGACCATCGGCCTGCGCGCCGATCCGGCCCGCATTCTGCTGTTTGACAAGACCAGCCAGCGGCGGATCCCCCGTCAGTGATGGCGTGTTTGGGTTGGATGGCAGGTGAGGGACCCGTTCCTTTCCCCTTTGAGGGGCTGCCGGGTACACATATCGTGTTTGGAGCTGGTGAGGCCTTGGGAAAAGCCTGCGTCTGGTTATTTCGGCACAGCTTCTCAGCCCCCCTCCCCCTGGTGGGGAGGGGTTAGGGGTGGGGGGAAAGCCTTTCCGGCTCGCAGAGCATCCATTGGTTCTGCGCAGCCGTTCTTCTTGTTGTCTCTTCAGAAAAACATCTGTCTTTCAGAGAGTTGCAGGATCAGAGCCCCCCACCCCTTACCCCTCCCCACCAGGGGGAGGGGGGCGGCTGGCGTCCTCCCGAAAAACAAACGTCTCATTGCGGGCAGTTTCCGGACCTGATGTGTGAATCCACCAGCCACCAGCGGGAGGGAGCGGAGATGTGCTGCCTCTCGCGTTTCCACCGACGCCACCAACCGGAAGGCTTGCCGTCATGACATTGCGCCGCGCACCGGCCCGTTTTCAGGCCGAAAGGATCGCCAGCCCCGGCTGTCACATTGCCGAAAGTCCCGTGTGGGATGTCCGCGGCGGGCGGGTTTACTGGGTGGATATTCCCAACCAGCGGCTGTTCCGGATGGAGCCGGACGGACAGGGGCTGACGCAGTGGGAGTTGCCGGTCAAGGTCAGCGCGCTGGTGCTGGCCGCAGACGGCGGCTTCATGGCCGCAACCTCGCGCGGCTTTGCGCATCTGGCATTGGAAGAGACCGGCCCCGTCTTCCGCTTCGGCATGGGCCCCGAGCTGCCGGAGGGCTGGCGCATGAATGACGGGGCCTGCGACCGGCAGGGGCGGTTCTGGGCCGGGTCTCTGTCACCGCGCCCGGCGGAAGAGGGCCAGTGGGGCGAACTTTTCAGTCTGGATGCGGGGAGCAAGGTCAGTGCACGCGGCGGGCGCTTCCGGGTGCAGAACGGCCTTGCCTGGAGCCCGGATGGACGGCGCATGTATGTCTCGGACTCGCATGTTTCCAACGTCCACGTGACCCGCTTCGACTTTGACCCTGAGACGGGAGACCGCTCCAACCCGCAGCTTTTCGCCAGCCATGCCCTGCTGGGCGGCAGGCCGGACGGGGCGGCGATGGATGTGGATGGCTGCTACTGGATTGCCGCCAGCGACAGCGCCCGCATCCTGCGCCTGACGCCGGAGGGGCGGATTGATGCGGAAATTCATGCGGATGTGCCCAACCTGACGAACCTGTGCTTCGCCGGCCCGGACCTGCGCACCGCCGTCATCACCTCCCTCAACAACGGCACCTCCGGCGGCGATATCTACGCCGTGCATCTGCCGTTTCAGGGGCTGGCAGAGCCTGTGTGGCGGGGCTGAAGCCTTTCACCCCTGTGCCGTCTGCCGCCGCAGGAGCCACAGGAAACAGGGGCCGCCGAGGAGGGCGGCGAGGAGGCCGGGGGAGAGGGGCCAGGGCCAGGCGAGGGTCTGGCTCGCCCATTCGGCCAGCGTCATCAGCAGCGCGCCGGTGAGGCCGCAGGCGATGCTGGCGCTGGCCGTGCCCCGGAAGCCGAGCCGCGTGACGAGATGCGGCACGAGGATGCCGATGAAGCTGACGGGGCCGGTGACGAGCGTTCCGGCGGCGGTGGCAAGGGCGGCGAGCGTCAGGCCCAGAATGCGGGTGTGGCGCACGGAGACGCCGAGGCTGATGGCGGCAGGCTCTCCCAGTGCCACAAGATCAACCCAGCGGCTGAGGAGAAGACTGCCTGCAAGGCAGGCGCAGCCGGTGAGGGCGGCAGCCACGGCCACCGGCAAGCTGGTGGAGGAGGTGATGCCGGAGAACCAGCCGAGCAGCGCCGCCCCCCGCTGACCGCCGCCCGCCATCACCAGCACAAGCAGGGCATTGGCGGTGCTGGCGATGCCGGCACCGATCAGCAGCATGCGCGCCGGATCAAAGCGGCTGCGCAGGGCAAGCAGGGTCACCGCCAGCATGGCGAGCCCGGCGCCGGTCAGCGTCACGGCCAGCTTCGCCGGGGCGCTGGCGGCGGGCAGAATGACGAGCGCCAGCGCCAGCGCAAGGCCTGCGCCATGGCCGATGCCGAGCAGGTCCGGGCTTGCCAGCGGATTGCGCAGCAGGCGTTGCAGCAGAAGGCCCGCAAGGGCAAGACAGAGCCCCGCGCTGGCCGAGCCGAGCAGCGGCGGCAGGCGCCATTGCCAGATGCGGGCGAGATCCCCGCCGTCCAGCGCAAGGGACCAGCCGCCGGGCACGCGGCCCACGATGAGGGCTGCGGCAAAGGCCAGTGTCAGCGCAAGGCCCAGCAGCAGCAGGAGGCGCGTCCCGGCCTTGCGCTGCGGTGCCTGCAGCTGAAAATTCAGCGGCGCGCTGCCCGCGGCGCGGCGGGCGAGAAGGATGAGCAGGGGGCCTGCGAAAAGCCCCGCTGCGGCACCCACCGGCAGATCCCCGGCAAGGGGCGCCAGCAGCCGCATGCACTGGTCGGCGGTGAGCAGCAGCAGCGCACCGGTGAGGGCGGCAGTGGCAAGGCCGGGGCTTGCCCGCTGGCCGATGGCCCGGGCAAGGGCCGGGGCGGCCAGACCGATGAGGCCGATCTGGCCGAATTCCGCCGTCACGCAGGCGGCAAGGCAGGAGACGAGGCCCAGCATCAGCAGCTTGACCATGCGCACCGGCAGGCCAAGGCTTGTGGCCCCGGCATCGCCCAGAGCCAGCAGCCGCAGCGGCCGTTCCAGCAGCCACAGGGGGATGATGGCGAGGAGCACCAGCACCGTGAGCCGCAGCGGCGCGGCCCAGCCGTTCTGTTGCAGCGATCCGGCCTGCCATGTCAGCAGGTTGCTGAGAAAATCGTGGTTGAACAGCACCAGCAGTGAGTAGGCTGCATTGCACAGCAGGTTGACCATCACCCCGGCGAGCACCAGCTTCTGCGAATTGAGATGAGGCCCCCAGGCGATGGCGAGCACGGCGGCAAGGGCAAGCCCTGCCCCGGCCAGCGCCACGATCTGATAGCCCTGCGACCACAGGACCGGCGCCAGCACCAGCGTTGCGGCCATGCACAGCGCTGCCCCGCCGGTGATGCCCAGCAGCGATGGTTCGGCGAGGGGATTGTTGAAGACGCGCTGGAACACGGCCCCGCCCAGCCCCAGCAGCGCCCCGGCCACCAGCGCCGCCAGAATGCGCGGCAGCAGGCTGTAGGTGAGGATCAGCGGATCGGGCGTGCCGGTGATGGCCAGAACGGCCAGCGCCAGTGCGGGCACCGCCAGCAGGCCGGTGAGGAGAGAAGCACGAAGGGCCGCATGGGGCGGCGGATCAGCGGGAAGACCGGCGGCGGGCATCAGGATTTTCTCTCCCGCGTCAGGTCCAGCACGGCCTTGGCAACGGAGCGGGCAAGATGCAGCTCCGACAGGCAGCCGCCGAAGGGATAGAACTGGCTGATCCGCGCCAGCCGCCCCTGCCGCACGGCGGGAAGCTGCTGCCAGATCTGGCTGTTGCCAAGCGCCCGCTCCGTCTGGGCCTCCAGCGAGGGAATGGTGATCTGGATGAGGATGGCGTCTTCCAGCGGCATCAGCCGGTCCATCCCTGCCTGCGTGAAGCCGCTGGCATTGACCGGCCCGGTCCAGCCGTTGCTGAGCCCGAGGCGCGTCAGCACCGTGTCCGGCATGCTGCCCTTGCCGTAGATTGTGGCGCGCCCGCCGCTCTGGTCCGGCAGGAGGATGCAGACAGGCGGGGCCTCGGGAAGGCTCTGCGCAAGGCTGGCGGTCTCTTTGGCAATCCCGGCCAGCAGGGCGGTTGCGGCGGTGTCCGGCAGGCCGGCGGCTGCGGCGCATTGGAGCAGGATGGCGGCGGAGCGCCCGCCGCTGTCGCCTTCGGCCACCACTTCCACTGGCGCAATGTCCTTGAGAAGCGGCGTCATGAACAGGCTTGGTGCGCCCAGAAAGATCAGATCCGGGCGCAGCCGGTCGAGAAGTTCCAGATTGACGGCCCAGAAGGGGCCGATGTCCTGCGTTTGCGGCGGCAGGGCCTGCGGCATGCGCTGGTTGAAATAGCCGGTGTCGGCCACCGCCAGCGGCGGCAGGCCAAGCGCCATGAGGGATTCCGCTGCTGCCCAGTCAATGGCCGCAATCCGCCGCCTGCCATCGGCGCGCAAGGGCGCTCCGCCAAGGGGCAGCATGGCAGCGGCGAGGGTGCCCTTCAGGGCGGCGGCAAGGAGTGTGCGTCTGTCCGTCATGCAATGAGCCCCCGCCGGAAGGTGATCCGGCAGGGGCGCCTTTCTCAGAAATCGACGGTCAGACGGCCCATCACCGTGCGCCGGTCGCCCTGATAGCAGGAGTAGCTGGCGTCGCAGGTGGTGTAGTACTTCTTGTCGAACAGGTTGGTGGCGTTGATCTGCAGCTTGGCGTGCTCGTTGACGCGGTAGCTGGCTCCGGCATCAAACAGGGTGCGGCTCGGCACGCTGAAGGTATTGGCATTGTTGCCGAACACATCGCCCACGTGGCGGATGCCCGCGCCCAGCGATGCGCCTTCCAGCACACCGGAGGTGAAGGTGTAGTTCAGCCAGCCGGAGGCCTGATGCTCGGGCACCAGCATGGGCCGGTTGCCGACGTTGCCGGAGGCGGCATCCTTGGTGATTTCCGCCTTGGTGTAGGTGTAGGAGGCGGTGAAATCCCAGTTGCGGGTGACGTTGAACCGCGCTTCCAGCTCGACGCCGCGCGACTGGATTTCACCGGTCGCCACCGCCGTGCCATCGGAGAGATAGTTCAGCACGTTGTTCTTGGTGATGTCGAAATAGGCGGCGGTGAAGAGGCCGTCAAAGCCCTGCGGCTGGTATTTGATGCCTGCTTCCCACTGGTTGCCCTGCGAGGGATCGAAGGTGTTGCCGCGCGCATCGACGCCGCCATTGGGCACAAAGGACTGCGAGAAGCTGACATAGGGCACCAGACCGAAGGCGGTGACATAGCTGAGGCCCGCCCGGCCCGAGAACTGGCCCACATCCAGCTTCGTGGTGGTGCTGGTCAGCCGGTTGTGCGTGTCCATGCTCAGCCAGTCATAGCGCCCGCCAAGCGTGGCGATGAAGCCGTTGCCGAACTTGATCTGGTCCTGCACGTAAAGGCCGGTCTGGTGGTAGCGCTCGGAATAGTTGATGAAGGCCGCCGTGGGCACCGGCACATTCACGCCATAGACCGGGTTGAAGGGGTTGAGCGACGGGGCAAGCCCCTGATAGCGCTTCACATCCGCATCGGACCAGCTGTAGTCGATGCCCATCAGCGCTTGATGGGAGGCAGGGCCGGTGTCGAACTTCGCCAGCACCTGGTTGTCGGCGGTGAAGGCATCGAAGCTTTCGTCAAAGCGGCGGGCGATGCGGGTGACGCCCGAGGAATTCATGCCCGAGAGGAACAGGTTGTCGAGCAGGAAGTCCGTGTGGCCATAGCGCACGTTCTGCTTCACCGACCAGGTGTCGTTGAAGCGGTGCGCGAATTCGTAGCCGATGGTCTGCTGCTGCTGTTCGCTCTTGTTGAAGTTCGGGTCGCCCAGCAGGATGTTCGTGGGCGTGAACAGCATGATGGTGCCGCCGCTCTCGTCCCGCAGCACCTGCCCGCTCAGGGTCAGGCTGGTGTCCGTGCTGGGCTTCCACGTGATCGCCGGGGCGATCATCAGCCGGTCATCGCCGATCTTCGAGCCGTCGGAATATTTGAACTGGGTGTTGGCATCGCGCGCCGTGCCGATGACGCGGTAAAGCACCGTCTTGTCTTCGTTGAGCGGGCCGCTCAGGTCGAACTGCGCCTGCTTGCGGTCATGGCTGCCATAGTCGAAGGCGATCTGGCGGATGACTTCTTCCGTCGGCTTCTTGCTGGTCTTGTTGACCACGCCGCCCGCATCGCTCTGGCCGAAGAGCGCGGAGGAGGGGCCGCGCAGCACTTCAACGGAGTCGAGCTGGTAGGGATCGGTGCGGAAGAAGCTGTAGCTGCTGGAGACCTGCCGCAGCCCGTCCATGTAGGAGCTGGTGGCCTGCGCATTGAAGCCGCGCATCATGATCCAGTCATAGCCCTTGGGGTCCGGACCATAGGTTTCGATGGCGACGCCCGGCACATAGCGCAGGACCTCGGTGACGCTCTGGGCGTTCTGGGTTTCCATCTGCTTGCGGCCGACGACGGACACGGACTGCGGCACCTCGATGAGCGGGGCATCCATCTTGGTGGCGCCGGTCACGTTGGTGGCAACGAAGGTGGTGGCGCCGTTGGTGTCGCCCTGCAACTGGATCTTGTCCAGCGTGGTGCCGCTGGTGGCCGTGGCGCTGGTGCCCGCATCTGCTGCGGCGGGGTCATAGACCTGCACCGTGCCGGGGTTGCTGAAGCGGTAGGAAAGGCCGGTGCCCTGCAACAGGCGCGACAGGGCTTCGGCCGCCGTCATCGAGCCGCGCACCGGGTTGCCCGCGCGGGTGATGGCCTGGTTCTCGCGCACCACAACGGCAAGGCCGGTAATGCGGCCAATGTCATTGACGGCCTGCGGCACCGGCTTGGCGGCAATGTTGAAGCTGAACTGCTGGCTTGCCGCCTGCGCCCTGGCTTCACCGGTTCCAGCCGTCATGATGGCCACCGGCGTCAGAAGTGTTGCCGCCAGAAGAAGTCCCGCCCGCCGCAGTCCGCCCGATTTGCCCAACCCGTTCAACGCCATGTTACCTGTCCTCAATTCGCAAGGCTTTTGCACAGCGGAAGCCCCCTTCCTGCCGTGTCTCTATCCTCTTCACGGATGAGAGCTGCGCTTCATGAACCGGGCGGATGCGGTTTTTTTGATTTTTTTTGAGGGGGCGTTGGTGGCCGGATCAGCGGCAGATGACAGGGCGCTGCCCCGCAGTGATGCATCGGATTTGTGGCGGTGCATCTCCGCCCCCCTCCCCCTCGTGGGGAGGGGTAAGGGGTGGGGGGCTCTGCGCCTGCAAGGATTTGAAAAATAAACTTTTCCTGTTGAGGCCTCACGAGGAGCAGCTGCCCGCAATCAATGGATACTCTGCCAGACGGAAAGGCCTGTCCCCCCACCCCTAACCCCTCCCCACGAGGGGGAGGGGGGCTGAAACGCCGTGCCACACTGCGTCCCTGACAGGTCCCGGCACAAGGCCGGGACGGCGCGGAGGGTGTGGAGCGTCTGCAGCGGGTGGGCATCTGCCGCCGTACACAGGCCAACGGCATTTCTCTGCAAACGAGTAGCCCCCGGCTCATGCTTGGCCGGGGTGACCCGGTGCCTGTTGGCTGCGCTGTGCTCGCGGTTCTGTTTTCAACGAAACCAATCTACCGCGAGATCACCGTCAGCCGGCCCGCCACCGAGGTGATGCGGAAGCCGACGGAGGATTGCAGGGCGGCGAGGGCGGCGTCCGTATCGTCCAGCGAGAAGCTGCCGCTGACCATTTCGCTGGCCAGTGCATCGGAGGTGACGAGAATGCGGCCCTTGCGGTAGCGGCCGATTTCCTGCAGCACCGAACCGAGGCTGGCGCGGTAGAAGACGAAACGGCCGTTGCGCCAGGCCAGCGTTTCGTCAAGGTCCACCGGCCGGGGGGCGGACACGCCCTTGCCGCCGAAATCCACCTGCTCGCCCGGCTTCAGCACGGCCTCAGCGCCTTCGGCGGTGACGGAAACGCTGCCATGATCCAGCGTGACGGTGCCCCCGCTTTCCTGCAGGCGCACGTCGAAACGGGTGCCCAGAACCGTGATGCTGCCGCCGGCTGCTGCCACCGTGAAGGGGCGGGTCTCGTCCCGCACCACATCGAAAAAGGCCGTGCCGCGCAGCAGCCGCACGTGCCTTTCGCCGGGCGTGAAGTCTTCGGCCAGCGCGCTGCCGGCATCCAGCAGCACGGAAGAGCCATCCGAAAGGGTGATGGTGGTGCGGCTGCCGCGCGGGCTGACGTAATCGGCGCGCATGTCCTCGAACAACTCCGGCCGCTCCAGCCAGATGGCCCCGCCCAGAACCGCCAGCAGGGCCAGAGCCAGCCCCGTCAGTCGCTGGGTTGTGCGGCGCCGCGCCTTGCGGGCATCCATCGCCTGCAGATAGCGCTCCAGCGCCTCGCCTTCGGCCTCTGCCAGCCGCCGCCCCGGCGCTTCGGCCGCTTCCCAGGCCAGCGCGATGGTGCGGAAGGCCTCGGCATGGGCGCTGTCGGCCTGCCGCCAGGCTTCAAATTCGGCGCGCTTGCGGGCAGTCGGCGTCTGCAGCAGATCGACGAACCAGGCGCGGGCCTCGGCCTCGATGTCCCGTGCCGTGCGATGGGCCGGGCCTTCGCCGGGCGGAGTGGATGGGGCAGGGCTCATCGGCGTTCTTTCGCGTCCGCTCACTCGGCAGAAAGGCAGCTCTGGCAGGCGGCCATGGCGCGGGCCATGTGCTTTGCCACCATGCGCTCGGAAATCTCCATCACTGCGGCGATCTCGGCAAAGGTTCTGCCATGAATGCGGTTGAGCAGGAAGACGTGGCGCGTGCGCTCCGGCAGGGCGGCCAGCGCCGCATCAACGCCCGTCAGCCCCTGCCGGGCCTGCAAAATGTCCTGAGGCGTGGCGGGGGCGGCGGCATATTGCTCCGGCAGCAGGCCGTCCACGAAGCTGCGGCGGGTCTTTTCGGCGCGCAGATGATCCACCGCCGCATTGCGGGCGCAGCGGGTGAGATAGGCCGGGTCGCCGCAGCAGCGCAGGGGCATGCGCTCCCACAGGCGCATGAAGATGTCCTGCACCAGATCGCAGGCCGCCGCCGGGCAGCCAACCCTGCGGTTGATCTGCCGTTGCAGCCGGTCCCGCTCGGACAGGTACAGCGCGGCAAGTTGATCCTGATCTGACGGCATGCGCTTCAACAACCCCATGCCGCAGGCGCGGCGGGAAAATATGGACTGTGTCTGCAGATGTCCGGCAGAACCTGACGCACCGGTATAATACTTGTATTTAATAGTCAAGTTTATGAGGACTGAAGGGCGGTGCCGGGATGGCCAAATTGTCACCTTGCCCGAAAGCCGCGGGTGGCTTCAAACATGATATGTGAATCCCGCAGGATCACGGCGTGAGGAATATCTGATGACTGAGGCGATCAAGTCAGGCGGGCACAAAGATGCCGGGCGCGGCAAGCCAGAGGCGAAAGCTCAGGCTCCGGAGCGCGCTGAAGACTGGCTGCGGGAAAATGCTGCCGCGCTCGAAAGCTCCAATGCCTGGGTGGAAGAGAATGGGCTGCCGCTGGAGCAGTGCCGGCAATTCTGATGGGAAAGCCGACGCTTCAGTCTCATTCCTTGAGGGGCAGTGTTTACACCTGACGCACGGAAAAAGATCAGGCCTGCGTTTTGCCGCAGCGCCCCTCTCCCCCCTTGAGCTACCGGATTCACACATCGTATAAGAAAAGGCTGCAAACGCTGCTTTGATGCTGGAAAAGGTAAGCAGTTTCAGAGCCTTCCTTCTCTGGCTGAAGCCTCTCGTTTCCCCTCCCCCTTGAGGGGAGGGGGTAGGGGTGGGGGTCTTCACACAGGAGCGCTGCTTGACTGGCACTCGTCTCTACCCAGCGCGTCTTCAATAAAAGTACCCCGTTTTTCAGTCCGTTACCCCCACCCCTCACCCCTCCCCTCAAGGGGGAGGGGAACAGATAGGCCGTGCCGGATAAACAACGGCTGCCACCTTGTGCCAGATCCCTGACTATCTTTCTGTACGATGTGTGCATGCAGTAGCTCAAAGGGAGGAGAGGAGTTTCTGCCTGCCTGTCAGTCCGGAATAAACACTGCTCGTTCAAGGGGTGAACGCCCATCCCATCCCGCAAATCCTTCCCCCCACCTCAAAACTTCGCAGGTGCGAAGATGCGAAGTCCGGTGGAGAGGTGGGTGAGGGCGTCGCGGGCGAGGGCGAGCATGGCGGGTTGCGGCTGGTTGTCCCCGAGCCCGCGCACCTGGCGCACGTGGTTGATGGCGCTGCCGAAATCCGAGAACCGCTCCGGCAGGGCAAGGTGCAGATAGAGCGCGATGACGGTGGCCGAGCGGCTGCGCCCGCCGCGGCAGTGCACCAGCACATGGCCGCGCCGGTGGGGCGGGTAATGCGGTTTGCCGGGGCTGTCCTGCATCAGCATGCCATGCAGCGCCATGACGCCCGCCAGCAGATGCTGCGGCGCGTTGCCCGGCCCGTCGATGAGGCCGATGTGGGTGCGGCGGATGGTGGTGCCATCGGAAAGGGCGAGGGGGGCCATCTCCACATTGACCGCAAGGTTCATGGTGGAGGTGACGCCCTCAGTGAGAAGCAGGGCGGGATCATCCGCCGCCACCTTGTTGCCGATGAACAGGCTGGCGCTGTGGGGGCCGAGGCCGCCCGCCACTTCACACAGCACCGGCAGGCGGTCCTCTTCTTCTTCGGGCAGAAGGGCGCTGGCGGGGGGCATGCGGGTCATATCCATCTCCTGACCGGCTGCACCGGTCCCAATTGCAGGTCAAGTTCCGGCCCGAAGACAAGGCTGCGGCCAGTGTGCAGCCGCTTGCCGAGGGCGGCGGTGAGTTGCGGCATTGCTTCGGGCGCGGCAAAGGCAGGCACCACATGGCAGGCGCGGGTGTGGTCCGCAAGCCAGAGCGTGTCCTTGAGGCGGGGATGCACATTCCAGCCAAGCCATTCGGCCTGTCCTTGCGCCAGCAGATCAGCGGCAGGCGTGCCGGGGGGCACGTGGCTGGAAAAGACGAAACGGAAGCCCTCGTCCGCCCGCGCCAGCAGGCTGGCGGCAAGGCCGGATTCCGCATTGGCTTCCGTGGTGATGATCACATCCGTGGGCTGATAGGCCCCGCTGCGCCCGGCGCTGGTCAGAAGGTCTGCCAGCTCTTCCCGTGTGCCGGGATGGCAGATGCGCGAGGGTGTCCGGGCAAGGGCCATCATTTCGGCCAGAACCACCGGGCAGGCGCGGGGCTTCAATCCCTCACGGGCCAGTGCCAGCACCACTTCCGGGCCGCGCCCGGCGGAAGGCACGGGCAGCACCGCGCCGCCGCGCACAGCACCGGCCATCTGGCCAATCTGGTCCGCAAGGCCGGTGTCCCGGTCGCCATAGGAAGCGTCGGTGACGAGGCAGGCGGCGCGGGGTGGCGGGTCAAAGGCGAGAAGGCCGGACTCCGGCGTCCAGTCGCCCATGTAGAGAAAGCCGCAGTCCGCCGCCACATGCAGCCAGATGCCGCCCGGCGCATGGCCGCTGCGGCCCGTGGTGAGGGTCAGCCCCGCCACTTCCGCAGTTCCGGCCAGCGGCAGCGGGTTGCGCGCGGCCTGCGACAGCACCGTCTCCGGGATCTGCGCGAAGGTTTCCGCTGTGGCATAGACGGGCGGACGCCCCAGCCTTGCCCGCAGCTGCAGGGCACCGGCATGGTCCTGATGGGCATGGGAGAGGCACAGGGCATCCACAGGGCCAACACGGCTCACATCCGGCAGAACGCCGGGTTCGGGCCCCTCGCCAAGGTCAAAGAGAATGCGGCGGCCGCAGGTTTCCAGCAGAAAGGCTGCGGGCAGCTTGCCGCCCGCGCCGCTGATGATCTTCAGTTCTGCCAAGGCAGGGCTCCCTTGGGCAGGCGGGAGGAGAACAGCGATGCGGTGCCCATGAGCAGCAGCACGGCCACCACCATGAGGCAGCCGACGGCCGCTGCCAGCGTTGAAGCGCCGCCTTCCTCGAGGAAGACGATCATCGGCCCGATGGTGCGGGCGCTGGAGGAGACGAGCAGGATGGAGACCTGGATCTCGTTCAGCGCCGTCATGAAGACGATGATGCCGCCGGCAATGGCGGAAGGGGCGAGCATGGGCAGGATGATGTCCTTCATCCGGGCGAGGAACCCGGCTCCTGCCACACGGCCCGCCTCTTCCAGCGACCGTTCGATCTGGGCAAAGCCGCCCAGCACGGGCCGCAGGGCAAGGGCGAGGAAGTTGGAGAGATAGGCGGCGAGAATGATCCAGACTGTGCCATAGATGCTGACGTTGATGAAGGGGAGCGGCTTCAGGAAGAAGAGGATCATGGCGACGCCCAGCACGATGCCCGGCAGCGCATAGGCCAGTTCCGCCGCCAACTGCACCAGCCGCACGACCGGGCCTTTGTGCCAGCTGAGGAAATAGGCGAGGAACACCGCCATCACCACCAGCAGCACGGTGGCGGTCAGTGTCAGGCCGAAGCTCGTGAGAAACGCTTGCCGGATCGAGGCATGATGCACCAGCGCGTTGGCGTAGTTCTTCAGCGTCAGGCTGGCGAGCGTCAGCTCCTGCCCGAAGCCGCTGACCAGCGACGTGGTGACGAGGGCCGAGAGCGGCAGCAGCAGGGTGAGGACGAGGAAGATCCACGCCCCGGCCTCCGCCAGAATGCGGCCCCTGCCGAGGGAGAAGGTGACCGGCTGGCCGAGGCCATCCACACGCAGATCACCGCGCCGGGCCATCCATCCGGCAAGGCCGACGCCTGCCACGGTGAGGGCGGAGAGCAGCAGGGCGAGCGCGGCCATATCGGACAGGGCCGAGGGGCCGTAGCTGTTGAGCTGCTGGTAGATGAGGGTGATCAGCGTCGGGAAGCGGGCCGGGATGCCCAGCATCGCCTGAATGCCGAAATTGCCGATGGCCGAGACGAAGGCGAGCGCGGCCCCGGCCATGATGCCGGAGCGGGCGAGCGGCAGGAGGATGGTGAAGAGCATGCGCCGGTTTCCGGCCCCGGCAGCGCGGGCAGCCTCCGCCAGGTTCTGCGGAATGCGGCGCAAGGTGGCGCGCACGGTCAGGAACACCAGCGGCGCATTGTAGAGCCCCAGCAGCAGGATGATGCCGGTGGCGGAAAACATCGGATGCCTGACGCCTGCAGGCAGGGCAAGGCCGAGCGCGCCCAGCAGCGGGCTCGACGGCGAGAAGGCCTGCACCCAGGCAAGGGCGGTCACCTGCGGCGGGATCATCAGCGGCAGCACGAAGCAGAAGATCCACGCGGTCTTGCCGCGCATGTTGGTGTGCACGGTGAGGATGGCCGCGAGCGTGCCGATGGCAACCGCGATCACCGAGGACAGAACCGCGACCTGCAGCGAATTGAGCGCCGCCGTGATCACCCGGCCCTTGAGATAGAGCGAGGACAGGCGGTCAAGATCGATCACCCCGTCCGGCGCAAGACCGGCCATGGCGAGGCGGGCGAGGGGGGCGAAGGAAAGCAGCCCGACGAGAATGGCCAGTCCGCCAAGGACCAGCCAGTCCGTGCGCAAGGGGAGCGCCAGACGGCGCCCCCCCGATGCGGGCAGGGTGATATCGGACATGCCTCAGCCGCCGAAGATCTCGGTGAACTTGGCGCGGGCGGCAGCGTCGGTTTCGACGGCCTTGTCCGCATCCACCGGCAGCAGCTTGATGGTGTCCAGCTTGGGGAAGCCGGCCGGCGGGGTCATGGCCGGGTCGATCGGCAGGTTGCCCTGCGACACCACCAGTTCCTGGCCTTCCTTCGACAGCAGGAAGTCGATGAAGGCCTTGGCGGCATCCACGTTCTTCGCCGTGGACATGATGGCGGCCGGCTCGGTGATGAAGGAGACGCCATCCTTCGGGAAGATGAAGTCCACCGGCGAGCCGCTGGCCTTGGCGCGCATCACGTCGGCATCGACGACGATGGCATATTTGGCCATGCCGCCGGCGACAGCCTTCAACGCCGGGCCGTTGCCGCCTTCCGGGGCGATGCCGAGCTTGGCGAGGCCTTCATAGAACTCCCAGCCGATGCCCGGCACGTTGACGACGCTGTGCATGTGGTTGAGCGCAGCGCCCGAATAGAGCGGGCTCGGCACGGCGATCTGGCCCTTGTTGTCTTCGCTCAGCAGCTCTGCCCAGGTCTCCACCGGCTTGGCATTCTGGGTGTTGTAGGCAATGCCGGTGGACATGATCTTCGTGCCGAAGAACATCTTGTCCTTGTCATAGGTGCTGGCGTCATAGCCGTCCACCTTGGCTTCCGGATAGGCCATCAGCAGGCCTTCGGCCTTGAGCTGGCCCAGGTTGATGGTGTCGGCCACCAGCAGCACGTCCGGCTTCACGTCGCCTGCGGTGATTTCGGCGCGCAGCACGTTCATCAGCTGGCTGGTGCCGTTGCGGGTCCATTCCACCTCGATGCCCGGGTTCTTCGCCTTGAAGGCGTCAACCGTCTGCTGGGCAATTTCCGGCGACTGGGAGGTGTAGAGCACCAGCGTTCCGGCGTGAGCCGTGCCGGCCATCAGCATGAGAGCAAGTGCAGAAAGAAGGCGCATGGTCAGATCCTGTCGTCTTTGAGGGTAGAAAGCCGGCGGGGCATGTCAGCCCGCATCCGGAATGATCCAGCCGTCTTCGGCCCGGACATGGATGACGCTGCCGGAGGGCAGCGCGAAGTCACCGGGAGCCTGCAGCGTCAGCTGAAGGTCCGGCATGGCGTGGGGGTGGAAATCCACCTGTGTGTGGGAGCCGCGGAAGATCACCTGGGTGATGGTGGCGGCAAAACCGCCTTCAGAACCGGCGGCAATCGCCAGCTCGCCCGGATGCACGCAGATGCTGACCGCTGCCTGCTGCTGCTGGCCGGAGCGGGCGCGCACCTCGTGCCGGTGGCCGAAAATATCCACCATGGCATGGCCTGCGCGGCCCGAAGGCGTGGCATCCGTGCCCGGCAGGATCAGGCCGCCGCCGATGAACCGGGCGACCATTTCGTTCTGCGGCTCGCGGTACAGCTCGCGCGGCTTGCCGAACTGCATCACCCGGCCCGCCTCCATCACCGCAATGCGGCTGGCAAGGGCCATGGCCTCGGACTGGTCATGGGTGATGTAGATCATGCTGGCGCCGGTGCGGCGGTGAAAGTCGAGGAACTCGCGCTCCATGGAGGCACGCAGGTGCACATCGAGATTGGCCAGCGGCTCGTCCAGCAGCATCACGGACGGATTGGCCGCAAGGCAGCGGGCCAGGGCAACGCGCTGGCGCTGGCCGCCTGAAAGATCAGACGGGGCGCGGGTGCCAAGCGCCTCCATGCCGACGGTTGCCAGCGCCTCGCGGCAGCGGCGCGCCCGCTCTGCAGAGCTGACACCGGCCACCTTCAGCGCATAGCCGACATTCTCTTCCACGCTCATGTGCGGCCACAGGGCGTAGTTCTGGAAGACGATGCCGATGTTGCGCTTTTCCGGCGGCAGGCTGGCGGCAGGGGAAGCCACCTCGCGCCCGCCAAGGCGGATGGAGCCCGCTTCCAGCGTCTCGAAGCCCGCGATCAGCCGCAGCATCGTGGTCTTGCCGCAGCCGGAGGGGCCGAGAATGGCGACGAATTCCCCGTCGTTGACCGTCAGGGACACCCCGTCCACCACGCGCTTGCCGCCATAGCTCCGGGCAATATCCGTCAGTTCGATTCCAGCCACGTGCCGATCCTGAAAAATGAGCAATCTCAGTGATTTGATGTGCCTGACCACAGATAAAACTTGATCTGCACACGTGTGCACATTACAGGTGTTATGCTTCGGTTTTATGACGGGGCCAGAGGTTGCAATCCGGCAGGGATGCCAGTGCGCAAACATGCGGGGAGAGGTGAATGAGCAAGGCCGGTTTTGTGACCGCAGCCGATGTGGCGAAGCTTGCCGGAGTGTCGCGCTCGGCCGTTTCACGCACTTTCACGCCCGATGCCTATGTTTCCCCGGCGGTGCGTGAAAAGGTGCTGCGGGCGGCGGATGAGCTGGGCTACCGGGTGAACCGGCTGGCCAAGGACCTGCAGACCTCCCGCTCCAGCATGGTGGCGATTGTCGGCGCCCGCTTTTACGAACCCTATGTCGCCGGGCTGCTGGATGACCTCAGCGCCGCGCTGATCGGCAAGGGCCTGCATGCGCTGCTGCTCAATGCCTCGTCGCAGGACATGACGGCGCTGCTCAATCTGGTGCTGGAATACAGGGTGCGGGCGGTGATCGTGCTCTCCGGCGCGCCCCCGCGTGAGCTGATCGACCAGTGCCTGCGCGCCCGCCAGCGCATGATCCTCATCAACCGCCATATGGAAGACGTGGAGGCGGGCTCCATTGAGACCGATGACCGCATGGGCGGGCGGCTGGCGGCAGAGCACCTGCTGGCGGCAGGGCGGCGGAAGCTCTGCGTGGTGCGCTCCGGGGCGGACACGCCCAGCCAGCGCCGCCGGGCGGCGGGCTTTCTGGAGCGGCTGGACGAAGAAGGGATCGCCTGCGAACGCTGGGTGGCCGGGCGCGGCAACTATGAAGCCGGCTGCGAAGCCGCCCGCAGCCTGCTGCGCGGTTCAGGTCCTGTTTCGGCTATTGATGGCGTCTTCGCCGCCACCGACCGCACGGCCCTCGGCTTTCTCAATACGGCCCGGTTTGAAATGGGCATATCCGTGCCGCAGGACGTGGCGGTGATCGGCTTCGACGACATCCCGGAAGCGGCCTGGTCTTCCCACAACCTCACCACCATCCGCCAATCCGCCCCGGATGTGGTGGCCGCCGTGCTCACGCTTCTGGCCGAAGACAACGAGGATGCGGGCCCCCGGCGCGTGGCCATTCCGGTCAGTCTGGTGGAGCGGGGGACGGTGTAGCCGGTCATGACATTGTCCCGGCAGTCTGATAGGATATGCGACAGAGACGATCTGCGGAGAGCCCGGCACCATGACAGCGCCTGTCCGTTCGGAAAAACTGGAAATGCGGGTATCGCCCGAGGCCAAGCGGCTGCTGCGGGAAGCGGCGGAGCTGCGCCACAAGACCATGTCCGAATTCGTGCTCGACAGTGCCCTTGCTGCGGCTGAGGAAACCGTTCTGCAGCGCCGCATCCTGCGGCTTGGCGAGGCAGAGTGGCAGGCATTCGTCGAGGCTCTCGACGCCCCGCCCCTTCGGCACGCGCGCATGGAACAATTGCTGACGTCTCCCGGCGTATTCGACTGAAGCATGGGCGGCGGGCCGAAGCTCCGGATCGAAAAGCTCAGCGCACACCATGACCTGTCCGCCTTCGATTGCGGAACGCAGGTTCTGAATGTTTTCCTGCAAAGACACGCTCTGGCGAGCCAGAAATCCGGCAGTGCACAGACCTATCTTGCAATGGCAGGGGAGGCAGTCGCCGGATTCTACAGCCTGACCTTTGGCCAGGTCGAATATGCCGGGGCACCTGACCGGCTGCGCAAGGGCTTGCCCCGTCATCCGGTTCCGGTGATGCTGCTGGCGCGTCTTGCGGTGGACCGTGACTGGCAGGGACAGCGGTTGGGCTCCGGCCTGCTGAAAAATGCAATCCTGCGCACGCTTCAGGCGGCGGATATTGCCGGACTACGGGCGCTTGCGGTGCATGCCAAGGACGGTGAAGCCCGTGCCTTCTATGAGACATTCGGTTTCATTCCCTTTGAAGACCAGCCTCTGGTCCTCTACCGCCTCATCAAGGACATCCGGCGGATGCTTGAAGGGTGATGGGTGGCGGGCTTGCGCCGGGCGGGGGAGGGATGTTCTGCCAGAGGGATCAAGACTTAAAGATTGCGCTCCACATCCTGCCTTGCATGCAGAATGCGGATGACTTCGATCCTGCCGCTCTTCTCCCGGAAATAAAGCACATGCGAACCGCAGGGGATCTTCTGATAATCCGGCCTGACGGTTACGGGTCTGCCCTGCTTCGTGCCTGAGGCAAGTGCTTGGCATGTATCGCGGATTTCGTCTGTGTAGCGGTCCGCCTGATCCGGTCCCCAGTTCATCGCGCTGTATTGCCAGATGCCTGCTATGTCCGCCTGGGCCGCCGGGGAGAAGAAGAGGGCTTTCATCGCGGGATGAAGCCAGACCGCATGCGGGTCTTGAAGGCCTCGAAGTCGAAGGGCTCCGGCTCGCCGGATTGCTCTCCGGTGATGAGGGCGGCTTCCAGCGCCTTGACGCGGGCCTCATGCTCTTCCAGCAGGCGCAATCCTGCGCGGACCACTTCGCTCGCGGAGCCATAGCGCCCCGCACCGACCTGCTCCTGAATGAAAGCGGTGAAATGGTCACCAATGGTGATGGAGGTGTTCCGTGCCATGGCCATTTCCTCATGATAATGGGCGTTCTCAGCCTATACCAAAAAGTATTACAGTCAATGTCCGGCCTTGTGGCCCGTCGTTCTCCTGCGCGCTGGACGCGGCGTTGTCCCTCGATCATGTTGACAAGCCTGCTGCCGGGCGTCCCTTGTTCCGGCAAGGGGCAGGGGAGCGGACTGACGCAGTGGGAAGGATAACGGGGCCTTGAGTTTGGACGGGGCGGGCGAAGAGATTGCGGAGATTCTCCGCCGCATGCGGCTGAATGCGGCGGCGTTTATCGTCACGGTTTATGGCGACATTGCCGTGCCGCGCGGCGGCGTGCTGTGGACCGGCACGCTGATCGAGCTTTGTGGAAGCGCCGGGATCAATGAATCGCTGGTGCGCACGGCTGTCTCGCGCCTTGTGGCGGCCGAGCGGCTGGCGGGCGAGCGCATCGGGCGGCGCAGCTATTACCGGCTGGCGGAGGCGGCAAGGGCGGAGTTTCAGCAGGCTGCGGATCTGCTTTACGGGCCGGACCAGCCGGGTCGGGGCTGGCAGGTGCTTCATGCGCCGGATTTGAGCCCGGACGACGCCCGCCGCCTGCGGCTGGGGCATATGGGCGGACCGGTGTTCATCCGCCCGGAGCGGGGCCAGACGCCGCCGCCGGGGGCGCTGGTGCTGCATGCGGGCGAGGTCGCGGACCCGGCAAGGCTCGCCGGTTTCTGGGATCTTTCGGCCCTGCAGGAGGGCTATGCGGAGTTCATCGCCAGCTTTGCGCCGCTGCTTGCGGTGGCGGATGAGGGCGGCTGCCGTCTTGCCGATCGCGACGCGCTGACCGCCCGGCTGCTGCTGGTGCATGCCTACCGCCACGTGCTGCTGCGCGACCCGCGCTTGCCGCTGGCGGCTCTCCCGGCAAACTGGAACGGCGGCGAGGCGCGCGGCCTGTTCCGCCGGCTCTATCTGGCGCTGACACCGGCCACGGAGCGGCATGTGGCCGCCCATCTCGAAGGCACGGACGGCTTCCTGCCCGCGCGCACAGCGGAGAGCACCAGCCGGATTCCGGTGGTTGTCTGAATGGGGAGAGGGCCTGCGATTTGGTCATTTCGGCATGGCGTTGCAGTTCCCCTCTCCCTCAAGGGGGAGGGGAAACGAGAGGCCGTGCCTTCCTGTTGCCGCAGCGCTTGTCTTTCCCGCGTGGGCTACTGGATTCACACATCAGGTCCGGAAACTGCCCGCAATGAGGCGTTTGCTTTTCGAGAGGACGCCTGCCGCCCCCCCTCCCCCTGGTGGGGAGGGGTAAGGGGTGGGGGGCTCTGAGCCGGAAACGATATGAAAGACAAATAGATGCCTGGAGCGACATCAAGAAGAACGGCTGTCCGGAACCAATGAATTCTCTGCCAGCCGGAAAGGCTTGTCCCCCCACCCCTAACCCCTCCCCACCAGGGGGAGGGGGGCGGAGAGGCCCTGCCAGAGTAACCAGACTGCAGGCTTTCGCCACTCACCGCAGCGCTCCTCTCCCCCATTGAGGGGGAGATGTCTGCGCCAGCAGACAGAGGGGGGTGGCTGCGCGTCAATACGGCAGGATCTCTCTTAAACGGATCGTCCGTTACCCCTCTCTGCCCCCTGCCGGGGGCATCTCCCCCTCAAGGGGGGAGAGAAATTGGTGCCTGACTGGTAGTCCGTTGCAAACACGGCCCTTCAGGAGGGGAGGGAGAGGGGTTGGTGCCTCACCCGGTGGCCTCTGCAAACACTGCCGGGGGAGAACTTCCGCTCTCTCTGAAATCCAATAACCCGCTGAAACATAACAGATAAAATCCTTGCATCCAAAAGCATCACAAGAATCATGAAAAAGTGACTTTTCTTGTGACGGTTTTGGGCGTATAAATCGACCGATCGGTCAGCGATATGAGGAGTGAGCTGGCCGTCATGGATCTGCATCCGCCGGAAAAAGGCGGGGGGCAGGGCATGGGCGAGGGAGGAGGCCGGATCATGTATGCGCAGCTTGTGACATCCGAAGGCGGCAAGGCCCGTGAGGCGATGACGCCGGAAGAGGCAGCCTTTCAGGACCGCATCGACCGGGGCGAGAAGATCGAGCCCAAGGAGTGGATGCCGGAAGGCTACCGCAAGACGCTGATCCGCCAGATCGGCCAGCACGCGCACAGTGAAATCGTCGGCCAGCTTCCCGAAGGCAACTGGATCACCCGCGCGCCGACGCTGGAGCGCAAGCAGATCCTGCTGGCCAAGGTGCAGGACGAGGCGGGCCACGGGCTCTACCTCTATTCCGCCGCCGAGACGCTGGGTGTCTCCCGCGATGAGCTGATTGACCTGCTGCATGCGGGCAAGATGAAATATTCCTCCATCTTCAACTATCCGACGCTGAACTGGGCCGATATCGGCGCCGTCGGCTGGCTGGTGGACGGGGCGGCGATCATGAACCAGGTGCCGCTGCAGCGCACCAGCTACGGCCCTTATTCCCGCGCCATGATCCGCATCTGCAAGGAAGAAAGCTTCCACCAGCGGCAGGGCTACGACATCATGATGAAGATGGCCAGGGGCACGCCGGAGCAGAAGGCGATGGCGCAGGATGCGCTGAACCGCTTCTGGTTCCCCTCGCTGATGATGTTCGGCCCCTCGGACAAGGACTCGGTGCATTCCGCCCAGTCGATGGCCTGGAAGATCAAGATCAACACCAATGACGAGCTGCGCCAGAAGTTCGTCGATCAGACCGTGCCGCAGGCAAAGTACCTTGGCCTCACCATTCCCGATCCCGAGTTGAAGTGGAACGAGGAAAAGGGCGGCTATGATTTCAGCGAGCCGGACTGGAGCGAGTTCTTCGCCGTCATTTCCGGCAATGGCCCCTGCAACGAGGAGCGCCTCGGCGCCCGCGTCAAGGCCTGGGAAGATGGCGCCTGGGTGCGCGAGGGGCTGATGGCCCATGCGAAAAAGCAGGATGCGCGCCGTGCGGCAGCGCGGGTGGCGGCCGAATAGACCAAGGCCGGTGCGGCGCCTGAGCCTTTCAGGCGCCCGGCAAGAAACAGTCTGATTTCAACGTGTTTGCGGGAGGACGCGGAACATGTCCAGCGAATGGCCCCTTTGGGAAATCTTCATCCGTGGCCAGCATGGCCTCAATCACCGCCATGTGGGCAGCCTGCATGCGCCGGACGCGGACATGGCCATCCGCCATGCGCGCGATGTCTATACGCGCCGCAATGAGGGCGTTTCCATCTGGGTGGTGAAGTCGGAAAACATCACCGCCTCCGTGCCTTCGGAAAAGGGGCCGCTGTTCGAGCCGTCGAACAGCAAGGTCTACCGCCACCCGAGCTTCTACGACATTCCCGAAGAAGTGGGGCACATGTGATGGCCAGCGCGACACATCAGGCGGCGCTGTTCGAGTGGCTGCTGCGCATGGGCGACAATGCGCTGATCCTCGGGCACCGGGTGTCCGAATGGTGCGGCCACGGGCCGGCGCTGGAAGAGGATATCGCGCTTGCCAATCAGGCGCTGGATCTCATCGGCCAGTGCCAGCTGTGGCTGGGGCTGGCGGGCGAGGTGGAGGGCAAGGGCCGCAGTACCGATGCGCTCGCCTATCTGCGCGATGCCGGCGCCTTCCGCAATCTGCTGCTGGTGGAGCGCCCGAATGGCGATTTCGGCCACACGGTGATGCGCCAGTTCCTGTTCGATGCCTTCCATGTGGAGCTGCTGGAGGCGCTGAAGGCCTCCACTGAGCCGCGTGTGGCGGAGATTGCGGCGAAAGCGGCCAAGGAAGCGGCCTATCACCTCGACCGTTCCGCCGCGCTGGTGATCGCCCTTGGCGACGGCACGCAGGAAAGCCATGCCCGCATGGCCAAGGCGCTGAAGGCGTTGTGGGCCTATACCGGCGAGATGTTCATGGATGACGAAACGGATGCAGCGCTGGCCGCTTCCGGCACTGTGCCGCTGCCCTCCAGCCTCAAGGCGGGCTGGGATGCAACGGTGGGCGCCGTTCTGGCGGAAGCCGGGCTTGCCCATCCGGGCGAGGCCTGGCAGCACAAGGGCGGCAAGCGTGGCACCCATACGGAGCATCTGGGCTATATCCTGGCCGAAATGCAATTCCTGCAGCGCGCCTATCCCGGCGCAACGTGGTGAGTGCCATGGCCAGCGCGCGTCATCCCGATGTGGCGGAAGTCTGGTCCTGGCTCGCCGAAGTGCCGGACCCGGAAATTCCGGTGATCAGCCTCACCGATCTCGGCATCATCCGGGATGTGGCCTGGCAGGATGAAACGCTGGTGGTGACGGTGACGCCCACCTATTCCGGCTGCCCGGCAACCAGCATCATCAACCTCGACATCGAGGCGGCGCTGCGGGCAAAGGGCATCACCGATCTGCGGCTGGAACGGCGCCTGTCGCCGCCCTGGACCACGGACTGGCTGACGCCGGAGGGGCGCGAAAAGCTGCGCCAGTATGGCATCGCCCCGCCCATCGATGGCACGGCGCCCGATGGCCGTGTTGCTGAGCAGATAGCGGGCCGCGTGGCACGGCTCGTCTCCGGCAGCAACCTTGCGATCACCTGTCCGCGCTGCGGCTCGGCAGCCACGCAGAAGGTCAGCCAGTTCGGCTCGACCCCCTGCAAGGCCAGCTACCGCTGCACGGACTGTCTTGAACCCTTCGACTATTTCAAGTGCATCTGAGGACGCAAGCCATGGCCCGTTTTCATCCGCTGACCGTCACCGGTGTGCGCCGCGAAACCCGCGATGCGGTGGTCGTCACCCTTGCCCCGCGTGAGGAGGACCTTCCGCTCTTCGGCTTCACGCAAGGCCAGTATCTGACCTTCCGCCGCGATTTTGACGGCGAGGAGCTGCGCCGCAGCTATTCCATCTGTGCAGGCCTTGATGAGGGCGTGCTGAAGGTGGGCATCAAGCGGGTGGATGGCGGGGCCTTTTCCACCTGGGCCAACGAGGCGCTGCACCCCGGCGACGTGCTGGAAGCCATGCCGCCCATGGGCCGCTTCTTCACGCCCATCGACCCGGAGGCGGGCCGCCAGTATCTCGGCTTTGCCGGGGGCTCGGGCATCACGCCGGTGCTGTCGATCATCAAGACGGTGCTGGCCCGCGAGCCGCGCTCGAAATTCACCCTCGTCTATGCCAACCGGCAGATCAGCTCCATCATGTTCCGCGAGGAGCTGGAGGACCTGAAGAACCTTTATCTCGGACGCTTCTCCGTCATCCACGTGCTGGAGCAGGAGGGGCAGGAGATCGACCTCTTCACCGGGCGGATCGACGCCGAAAAGATGAAGGCGCTCTTCACCCACTGGATCGACGCCAGCGCGGTGGACACGGCCTTCATCTGCGGGCCGGAGCCGATGATGCTGACCATCGCCGCCAGCCTGCGCGAGCATGGGCTGGATGACAGCCAGATCCGCTTCGAGCTGTTCGCCTCCGGCCAGCCGGGCCGGGCCAAGGCGCCCGCCGTCTCCCGCACGGCCGTTGCGCCGGGCACGGGCACGCAGGCCTCGGTGACGCTCGACGGCCTGACCCGCAGCTTCGAGATGGGCCGCGATGGTGAGACCATTCTGGAAGCGGCTCTCGCTGCCAGCCTTGATGCGCCTTACTCCTGCCGGGCGGGCGTCTGTTCCACCTGCCGCTGCAAGGTGCTGGAAGGCGAGGTGGAAATGGCCATCAACCACGCGCTGGAAGACTATGAGGTGCGCGCCGGTTACGCGCTCTCCTGCCAGGCCCGCCCGCTGACGGACAAGGTGGTGGTGACCTACGACGAATGAGGCCTCTTAAGGCCTGAGGCGCCGGCATCCCGGAGCCTCGGAATAGCCCGCTTCTGGCGGGCAGGAGGGTGATGACAAAATACGAGCTCTTCTCTTTCGTCATGGTCGGGCTTGTCCCGGCCATCTGCAAGCTACTGATTTGTGTAGATCCTCGGCACAAGGCCGAGGATGACGATGGAGAGGCCTCAGGTTTGTCGGCAATCTATGACCCGCTTCTGGCGGGCAGGATTATTGAAAGAAGGAAATGCCCATGACTGCCGCCCCGCGCCGTCTTGAAAGCCATGTTTGCGGACGCTGGATTGCCGGAACCGGCGAGGGCCAGCTTCTGCGTGATGCGGCCACCGGAGCGCCGGTGGCTGAGGTGGATGCCACCGGCCTCGACTTTGCCGCCGCGCTCGACTACGGGCGGCGGACGGGCGGGGCGAAGCTGCGCGCCATGTCCTTCCACGACCGGGCGGCAATGCTGAAGGCGCTTGGCCTCTATCTGATGGAGCAGAAGGAAGCGCTCTATACGGAGAGCCTGCGCACGGGTGCCACCCGCGCCGATGGCTGGATCGACATCGAGGGCGGCATCGGCACCATGCTGACCTTTGCCTCCAAGGGCCGGCGCGAGCTGCCCAACACCCGCGTGCTGACCGATGGCGATGTGGAGCCCCTGTCCCGCGACAACAGCTTCAGCGCCCAGCACATCCTGACGCCGCTGCGCGGTGTGGCCGTGCACATCAACGCCTTCAACTTCCCCGTCTGGGGCATGCTGGAAAAGATCGCGCCCACCCTGCTGGCGGGCGTGCCCTGCATCGTCAAGCCCGCGAGCCAGACCGCCTATCTGACCGAACTGTGCGTACGCCAGATCATCGCCTCGGGCATTCTGCCGGAGGGCGCGCTGCAACTGATCTGCGGCAGCGTCGGCGATCTTCTCGATCATGTGACCGGACAGGACGCGGTGACCTTCACCGGCTCCGCCGCAACGGGCCGCAAGCTCAAGGCGCATCCGGCCGTGGTGGCCAATGCGGTGCGCTTCACCATGGAGGCCGACAGCCTCAACGCGGCAATCCTCGGCCCCGATGCGGCGCCGGGCACGCCGGAATTCGACCTCTTCGTCAAGGAAGTAGCCCGCGAGATGACGGCCAAGGCCGGGCAGAAATGCACCGCCATCCGCCGCGTCATGGCCCCGCGTGCCCATGTGGAGCCGCTGATCGATGCCCTGCGCGAGCGGCTCGCCAAGGTGCTGCCGGGACTGCCGGGCGAGGAGGCAACGCGCATGGGCGCGCTGGCCAGCCTTGATCAGCGGCAGGAGGTGCGCGAGCGTATCGCCGAACTGCAGGCCGATGCGGAAATCGTTGCGGGCAACCCGGATGAGGTTCGCCTTGCCTCGGGCGATGCGGAGGCCGGTGCCTTCCTCAACCCGGTGCTGATGTATTGCGCGAAGCCCTTCGAGGCCGGCGCCGTGCATGATGTGGAGGCCTTCGGGCCGGTGTCCACCGTCATGCCTTATGATGATCTGGAAGAAGCCGTGGAACTGGCCCAGATGGGCAAGGGCTCGCTGGTGTCCTCGGTGTTCACCGATGATCCGCATGTGGCCGAAGAGATGGTGCTGGGCCTTGCGCCCTTCCATGGCCGCGTGCTGATCGGCAACCGCGCTTCGGCCAAGTCCTCCACCGGTCATGGCTCACCGCTGGCACCGCTGGTGCATGGCGGGCCGGGCCGGGCAGGCGGCGGCGAGGAAATGGGCGGCATGCGCGGCGTCAAGCACTACATGCAGCGCACCGCCGTGCAGGGCGCGCCCCGGCTGCTCTCCGCCGTCACGGGCCGCTGGATCGAGGGGGCGGAGGCACAGCAGGGCGTCCATCCCTTCCGCAAGTCCCTCGCGGAGCTTGCCATCGGCGACCAGATCGTCACCGCCGCCCGCGCGGTAACGCAGGAGGATGTGGAGCATTTCGCCCATTTCACCGGCGACACCTTCTACGCCCACATGGACAGCGAAGCGGCCAAAGCCAATCCGTTCTTCGACGACCGGGTCGCCCACGGCTATCTCATCGCCTCCTTCGCCGCCGGGCTGTTCGTCGATCCGGCGCCGGGCCCGGTGCTGGCCAATTACGGCGTCGACAACCTGCGCTTCCTGACGCCGGTCTATTTCGGCGACACATTGCAGGTGCGCCTGACCTGCAAGGAGATCAACCCCCGCGCCAATGCCGAACACGGCGAAGTGCGCTGGGACTGCCAGGTCACCAATCAGTCGGGAGAGGTCGTGGCGCAATACGACGTGCTCACCATGGTCGCCAAGACATGGCCGCCCGTGGCGGAGGCGGTTAAGGCGGCGGAGTAGGGGGGCGCGAGTGCGCTCAGCCCCGCATCAGGCACTGAGTCACCCCGGCCAAGCGCAGCGCGAGCCGGGGCCTACTCGCTCCCAGAGAGATGCCGAACACCACCGCAGATGACACGAAGTGTGTCTCATGTGCCTTCCGTTGCCTTTTCACCGCTCTGCAAGCGAGTGGTCCCCGGGTCTTCGCTTCGCTCCGCCCGGGGTGACGGCGGAGAGGGTGTGAGGCTTTGCGGCGTCACCGGGGCAGGGAATAGAACAAAAAAGGAACTTTCTTGCTTTCTGGTAGGATATTATGCTACTTTTCCTGAAGGCAAGGAGATCCGCCATGCAGAATGCCGAGAAGATCAGCGTGACAATGACGCCCGAGATGATGCAGGTCATCCGTGCCAGTGTCGCTTCAGGCGAATATGCGTCGACAAGTGAGGCGCTTCGGGATGCAGTGCGTATCTGGCAGCGCGAGCGGCAGGAGCATGCCGAACGCATGGCGGCCATCCGCCAGCGGGTGAAGGCCTCTGCCGATGATCCCCGGCCCTCCGTCAGCGCGGATGAAGTCATGACGCGCCTGCAAGCCCTTCACGCGGAAACGGTGAAAGGGCATGACGGTGAAGGCCGTTGAGGTCACCTTCCGGGAAGCCGCCATCAGCGATATTCAGGATGTGTACCGCTGGGTTTATGAGGTCAGCCTCGACCCTGAGACAGCGCAGCGTTTTACCTCCCGGCTGGTGCAGGCTTGTCTGCGCATAGGCGATGTTCCGTCCGGCGGACGGCCGAGAGATGATCTGCTGCCCGGACTGCGCATGGTTCCCTTCGAGAAGCGGGCGGTCATCGCATATGTGATCAAGGACGGCACGGTCGAGATCACCAATGTCTTCTATGGTGGCCGTGACTACGAGAGCTTGCTGAGGGAGTAAGGCGCCAGAGCACATTGGCTCAGGCCTCATTCGGGTCCACTGCCTGGCGTGCGTGCGAGGACCCGGCAGGCCGCAGGCGGCAGCTTCTCGCTGCCACCGCCCAGGCAGGATCAGGCTGCCGCTGCGCCGGAACGGTTCAGCGAGCCGTCCAGATCGCCAATGATATCGGCGGTTTCTTCAAGGCCCACGGACAGGCGGATCAGACCTTCGGAGATGCCATGCGCGGCCCGTTCTTCCGGCGTGTAGGTGGAATGGGTCATCGAGGCCGGGTGCTGGATCAGGCTTTCGCAGTCGCCGAGCGACACGGCACGCCGGATCATCATCAGGCGGTTCATCAGCGTGGCCCCGGCTTCGAAGCCGCCCTTCAGCTCAAAGGCGATCATGCCGCCGAAGCCCGGCATCTGACGGCGGGCGAGATCATGCTGGGCGAAGCTTTCCAGGCCCGGATAGTATACCTTGGCCACTGAGGGATGGGCCTCGAGGAAGCGGGCAACCTCCATCGCGGAGGCGCAGTGGCGCTCCATGCGCAGCTTCATCGTCTTCAGGCCCCTGAGCACCAGATGGGCATTGAACGGCGCCATCACGGCTCCTGTCATGTCCTTCATCCCGACCAGACGGATCTGCTGGATGTCCGCGCCCGGACCCACCGCAATGCCGCCGACCAGATCGCCATGGCCGCCCATGTACTTGGTTGCCGAATGCACGACGATATCGGCTCCCAGCTCGACCGGGCGGGTCAGGACCGGGGTCGCGTAGGTGTTGTCGACCACGGTGCGCGCACCGGCCTTGCGGGCAATCGCGGAGATGGCAGCAATATCGACCAGCCGCATGTTCGGGTTAGCCGGCGTTTCGAAATAGACGATCTTCGTCTTGCTGCTGATCGCGGCTTCCAGATCGGCCGGGGCCGTTAGGTCAACATGGGTGATCGTGATGCCGAAGCGGGCGAGGCCGTGGCGCAGGAAGGCGAAGGTGCAGCCGTAGAGCGTCTTGTCGGTGATGACCTCATCACCCGGTTGCAGGAAGGTCCAGAGCACCGAGGTGATCGCACCCATGCCCGAGGCCAGCGCCAGCCCGGCCTCCGCCCCCTCGAGCACGGCGCAGCGCCGCTCCAGGAGATCCAGCGTCGGGTTGGAAATGCGCGAGTAGAAATAGCCGCCCTCGCGGCCGGCAAAGATCGCCGCGCCCTGTTCGGCGCTGTCAAAGGCGAAGGTGGAGGTGAGGTGCATCGGCGGCGTCAGCGCACCCTCGTTCTCCATCGGGTCATAGCCGTGATGGATGGCGCGTGTTGCAAAGCCGGCGTTGGACTTCAGGGTCATGGGCTGCTCCTCCAGATCAAATCGTGCAAGGAGAATACTGCTGACAGGCTGGCAGTTGCTTTCAAGATATGCCACTTTATGCGTATGATTTGGCAGATATTGCCAGAGCAAGCCGGAGCCGCGATCGCTGATGCCACAATTGGACCTCAAGGACCGCCAGATCATCCGCGCCTTGCAGGAGGATGGCCGCCTGACCAATCAGGAGCTTGCCGGGAAGGTGAACCTGTCGCCGTCGCCTTGCCTGCGCCGGGTACGGCTGCTGGAAGAGCGAGGCGTCATTAAGGGTTATGCGGCCAAGGTCGATCCGGCGGCCTGCGGACTGGAGATCACCGCCTTCATCCGCATTTCCCTGCAGCGGCACGAAGGGGCGAATGTCTCGGACTTCGAGGCGCGTGTCCGCCGCATCCCGGAAATCCTCGCCTGCTATCTGATGACCGGTGAGGCCGACTATTTGCTGCGCGTCGCCGTCGCCGACCTGAAGGCCTATGAGGCCTTCGTCCGCGATCAGCTGCACCATATCCCCGGCATCGCGTCCATCAACACGAGCCTTGTCTATGGCGTGGTCAAGGAAACCAGCGTGTTTCCGTGACAAGGATCTGCCGCTTTGCGTGAAAATTTCAGACCGCAGCCGGGCTGAGCCCTTCCCATTCCCTCACCTGACCGCCTTGATCCCCTCCAGGATCAGCGTCGTGGCGACGCCGGCGTAGTCTTCGCGGCTGATGCGGCCGCCGTCGCGGAACCACATGTAGACCCAGTTCATCATGCCGAAGAGCGACATGGTGACGGGCATCAGCAGCGGGCGTTCGGGGCTGTTGAGGTCCGGGTTGATCAGCTCCAGCACGGTGGAAAAGCGCCGCACGATCCGGCGCTCCAGCGCGGTGATGCCGGCCTTCTGCTCGTCCGAGAGGGCGGAGGTGGCGTTGAGCTGGACCTTGTGCTGGTTGTCCGCGCCCCGGTAGTTCTCCAGAACCGCGCCGACCAGCCGCCGCAGCCTGTCGCCGGGGGGCAGGGCCGGGTCATCGGCGGCCTCGATGGCCTCGTCCAGCGCTTCAAGATGTGTGACGATGATGGCGTAGATCAGCGCGTCCTTGCTCGGATAATAATGGTAGAGCAAGGCTTTGGACACCTGCGCAACGCTGGCGATCTGGGACATGGAGGCTTTTTCCATGCCCTGCTCGGCGAAGACCTGCGCAGCCTTGTCCAGAATGCTGCGCTGCTTCTCTTCAAAGTCTGCTGCCCGCGTGCGAGCCATCTTGCTGTTCCTGTTCATGACAAACGGGCGGATTGCGCGTTGTTTAGCCGATCCGGCCCCGCTTGTCAGGGGTTCGCCCCAGGGCTGTGATGCCGCAGGGGGCTTGATGTTGTGCCGCTCAGGCGCCGCACGGGCTTGATGATTGGCCGCTCAGACGCCGCACGGGCTGTTTAAGCCAAGGCGCTGAGATGCTGGCGCATCACGCCTTGGACCGCTCAAGCGCCGCACGGGCTTCATTCCTTCGGCCTGTTGTCCACCACCCGCTTGGCCTTGCCTTCCGAGCGGGCGACGCCGCCAGGGGGCGTGATGCTGATGCGGGTCGAGACGCCGACCACGGCCTTGATGTGATGGGCCAGCTCCCCGGCGGAGGCCTTGCGGGCATCATCGCCCGCCATCTCCGGCGTGCATTCCACATGCACGGTCATGGTGTCCATGCGCCCGTCGCGGCTGAGTTCGATCTGGAAATGCGGGGCAAGGCCCTTGCACTTGAGGATCTGCTCCTCGATCTGCGTCGGGAACACGTTGACGCCGCGCAGGATGATCATGTCGTCGCTGCGGCCTGTGATCTTCTCGATGCGCCGCATGGAGCGGGCGGTGCCGGGCAGAAGCCGCGTCAGGTCGCGGGTGCGGTAGCGCACCATCGGCAGGCCTTCCTTGGTGAGGGTGGTGAACACCAGCTCGCCCATCTGACCATCGGGGAGAACTTCGCCCGTCACCGGATCGATGATTTCCGGGTAGAAATGGTCTTCCCACACATGCAGGCCGTCCTTGGTCTCCACGCATTCCTGCGCCACGCCCGGCCCCATGATTTCCGACAGGCCGTAGATATCGACGGCGTGCATGTCGAAGGCCTGCTCGATTTCCTCGCGCATGGCGTTGGTCCAGGGCTCGGCGCCGAAGATGCCGGTCTTCAGCGAGGACTGGCGCGGATCGAGTCCCTGACGGCGGAATTCGTCAAGGATTGCCAGCATGTAGGACGGGGTGACCATGATGATGTCCGGCTGGAAATCGCTGATCAGCGTCACCTGCCGCTCGGTCTGGCCACCGGAAATCGGCACCACGGTGCAGCCCAGCCGCTCCGCGCCGAAATGGGCGCCAAGGCCGCCGGTGAACAGGCCATAGCCATAGGCATTGTGCAGCATGTCGCCCGGCCGCCCGCCAGCGGCGCGGATGGAGCGGGCCACCAGATTGGCCCAGACGTCAATGTCATTGGCGGTGTAGCCGACAACCGTGGGCTTGCCCGTGGTGCCGGAAGAGCCATGCACCCGCGTCAGCTTGTTGCGCGGCACGGCGAACATGCCGAAGGGATAGGTGTCGCGCAGATCCTGCTTGGTGGTGAAGGGGAAGCGGGCAATGTCCTTCAGGCTCTTCAGCTCTTCCGGGTGCACGTCATGCTCGATGAAGCGCTTGCGGTAGAAGGGCGAATTCTCATAGGCGTGTTTCAACGACCGCTTCATGCGGTGAAACTGCAGCGCCTCGATCTCGTCACGGGACGCGGTCTCGATCGGGTCGAGCGACTTGCGGTCCGGCGTCAGGTCTTCCATGGTCTCCTCCCCAGGATATCCAGTCTCATGCTTGGTTTCGTGCGCTCATGGGGCGCATGTGAGTCTTGCTGTCAGTTCCCGTTCATCTCAGGCTCCGCGCCCCCCACCCCTCACCCCTCCCCACGAGGGGGAGGGGGGCTGAGAGGCTGTGCCGTGAGCCGGTTCCTGCGAGAGACGGCGGCTCAATCTGTTCCTGCTGGCGGGGCCTTGCCGCTCCCCTCCCCCTCGTGGGGAGGGGTGAGGGGTGGGGGGCTGCCTCTCCGGCTGGCAGGGCAACAAAGGCTGGCGACCGTCAGTTCCTTCCTCTGGTCCCTCCCAACAAATCTTCCGTCCTTCAGTCCATCTCAGGCTCCGCGCCCCCTCACCCCTCACCCCTCCCCACGAGGGGGAGGGGGGCTGAGAAGTTGTGCCGTGAGCCGGTTCCTGCGAGAGGCGGCGGCTCAATCTGTTCCTGCTGGCACGGCCTTGCCGCTCCCCTCCCCCTCGTGGGGAGGGGGTAGGGGTGGGGGGCTGCCTCTCCGGCTGGCAGGGCAACAAAGGCTGGCGACCGTCAGTTCCTTCCTCTGGCCCCTCCCAACAAATCTTCCGTCCTTCAGTTCATCTCAGGCTCCGCGCCCCCCACCCCTCACCCCTCACCCCTCACCCCTCACCCCTCCCCACCAGGGGGAGAGGGGGCTGCGGTCTGCCTCTCCAGCCTCACCCCTCGGGAATATGCGTGCCCTTGATCGTGCGGCAGTGGCCGCGGAATTCGGCGAGGTGCTGGCCGTCCTGATTGGTGATGCGCACGTCATAGATGCCCGAACGCCCCTGCCGCGACACTTCCACGGCCTGTGCCGTCAGCCGGTCGCCGATGCGGCCGGGCAGGAGGTAGGTGATGGAACAGTGCTGCGCGACGGCGTGCTGGTTGCGGCTGTTGCAGGCAAAGGCGAAGGCGCTGTCGGCCAGCGTGAACAGATAGCCGCCGTGGCAGGTGCCGTGCCCGTTGGACATGGCGGGCGTGATGGTCATGCTGATCGTTGCGGTGCCGGGGCCAACCTCTTCAAGGCGCATGCCAAGCTCTTGCGTGGCGGTGTCGCCCTCCCACAGGGAGCGGGCGGAGGCTTCGGCGATGTCCTGCGGGGTCATGGCGCTGAGCGGTTTCATCGGCCCTTGAACTCCGGCTTGCGCTTTTCAAGAAAGGCGGTGACGCCTTCGGCATAGTCGGCGCTGCGCCCGGCCTGACGCTGCAGGTCGCGCTCCATGTCGAGCTGTTCGTCCAGCGAATGGGTGGCGGCGGCCTGAATGAGCCGCTTGGTCAGCCCCAGACCCAGCGTGGGACCGGCGGCGAGCGAGGCGGCCAGCGCCCCGGCTTCGCCCATCAGCGCGTCATCCTCCACGGCCTTCCAGATCAGGCCCCAGCTGGCGGCGGTTTCGGCGGGCAGGGGCTCGGCGGTCAGCGCCAGAGCCTTGGCGCGCGGCTCGCCCAGAATGCGCGCAAGGCTCCAGCTGCCACCGGCATCCGGGATGAGGCCGATCTTGGCGAAGGCCTGAATGAAGCGGGCGGATTTTGCCGCCAGAACGATGTCGCAGGCCAGCGCGATATTGGCGCCAGCCCCTGCGGCCACGCCATTGACGGCGCAGACAATGGGCTTTTCAAGGCTGCGGATCAGGCGGAGCGTGGGGTTGTAGAAGGTTTCCAGCGTGTGGCCGAGGTCCGGCGCCGGGCCGCCCTTGCGCGGGTCGCGGTCGCCCAGATCCTGCCCGGCACAAAAGCCGCGGCCTGAACCCGTCAGCAGCACGGCGCGCACGGCGGCATCCTCATGGGCGCGGGTCAGGCCTGCGCGCAGGGCAAGGTGCATCTCTTCGTTGAACGAATTGAGCTTTTCCGGCCGGTTCAACGTCAGGCGCAGCACGCCGTTGTCCAGCGCCACCAGAACGGTGCTGGTTGCAGGTTGGGGCATGGTCTTGTCTCCTCCCGTCCGGGCCATGGGACCGGACATAAAAAGCTCTTGCATAAACCGACCGGCCGGTCAATGATAATCCTCGCCGGTCAGGGATGGGCCGGCGGGAGGACTTCGCAAGGACCTGTTGGACGGCTGCTCGCCGGGCATTGCCCGCAGGCAGCGCTGATCTGTGTCCCTGCCGTTATACCCCCGTTCGGGCTGGCCAGAGGAGTGGCCGTTCGGATGGGCCGCATCCCGAAGAGAGAGATAGACCGGTCCGGTTTCCGTGGGAGGAGAGCATGAAGACCTATTTGACGACAACTGCGCTGGCAGTGGCTGCCGGGCTTGGCCTTGCCACCAGCCTTGTCACTGGCGCACTCGCCGAAATCCGCATTGGCGCATCCATTTCCGCAACCGGCCCGGCGGCCTTCCTGGGCGATCCGGAAGCCAAGACGCTGGAAATGCTGGTGGAGGAAATCAACGCCAAGGGCGGCGTCAACGGCGAGAAGATCACCCTCATTTCCTATGACGATGGCGGCGACCCCAACAAGGCCCGCACCTTCGCCACCCGCCTTGTGGAGGATGACGAGGTGGTGGCCATCATCGGCGGCACCACGACCGGCACCACCATGTCGATCCTGTCGGTGGCGGAAGATGCGGAAGTGCCGTTCATCTCGCTGGCCGGTGCCATCGACATCATCAGCCCGGTGAAGCCGCACACCTTCAAGACCCCGCATACCGACCGCATGGCCTGCCAGAAGATCTTCGAGGACATGAAGGCGCGCGGCCTGACGAAAATCGGCATGATTTCCGGCACGGACGGCTTCGGCGCCTCCATGCAGGCGCAGTGCAAGTCGGTGGCCGGTGACTATGGCATCGAGATCCTTGCCGACGAGACCTATGATCCCAAGGACGCCGACATGACGGCGCAGCTGACCAAGATCAAGGCCACGGCGGGCGTGCAGGCGGTGCTGAACCCCGGCTTCGGCCAGGGCCCGTCCATCGTCACGCGCAACTACAAGCAGCTGGCCGTCGGCCTGCCGTTCTACCAGTCTCATGGTGTTGCCTCCGATGGCTTCATCAAGCTGGCGGGCGAGGATGCGGCCGAAGGCGTGCGCCTGCCGGGCACGGCGCTGCTGGTGGCGGACCTGCTGAAGGACGGCGACCCGCAGAAGCCTGCGGTGGAGGCCTACAAGGCCGCGTTCGAGGCCCGCACCGGCACGCCGGTCAGCACCTTCGGCGGCTATGCCAATGATGCCTTCCTCATCCTCGTGGATGCGCTGACGCGGGCAGGCTCTGCCGAGCCGAAGGCAATCCGCGATGCCATCGAGGCAACCTCCGGCCTTGCCGGCACCACGGGCATCTACACCATGTCCCCTGAAGACCACCTCGGCCTCGACCTCTCCGCCTTCCGCATGCTGGAAATCAAGGGCGGCAAGTGGACGGTCGTCGAGTGAGGTGACGAGGGGGGCTCTGCCCGCCGGAGGGGCTGT